>Ga0222712_10000081_pt1 | contig 127324 bp, 105 predicted proteins | sample C33_657DmetaG_FD_165043 | JGI IMG/M metagenome (GOLD analysis project Ga0222712, IMG submission 165043) | Estuarine water microbial communities from San Francisco Bay, California, United States - C33_657D | ecosystem: Environmental > Aquatic > Marine > Unclassified | place: USA: California... | reverse complement strand
CCGCGTGGAATTGTCGTCGCCCAGCACCACCTGCTGGGTGCTCACGACCGTCTCGCCTTCGAGCACGGCCACTTCCACGGAACGATTGGCATAGCCCTGGTTGCTCAGGGCGATGTCCACATTGAATACCGAGCCTTCCAGCACCGTCTTGGCCGCCACCACATCGACAATGCCTACGTCGCGGGGAATGTTCTCCTGCCCCACGCCCACGGTGAACACCGGGATCTCGCGAGCGCCGAAGCTCTGGGCGCGGGGCAGCGGGTCGACGCCTTCGTTGTCGGCACCGTCACTGATCAGCAGCACGCCACCCAGGGCCAGTCCGCTCAGTTGCTCGTCCACATACTGCAGGGCCTGATCCAGCGAGGAGGCCGTGCCGGCCGCCGTGAGGGCGCCAGGCTCCGAGACACGCTGGGTGTTCTTGTCGAAGCGGAAAGTGCGCACCTGGAAGGTGTCGCCCAGGCCCTCGACGGTGCCGGCACTGCCGTACAGCAGTTCGCTCACGGCTGCCGCCCTGGTCTGCGCGCCGGCCAGATCGGGAATGCTCATGCTCTGGGAATCATCGACCAGGATGGCGAGGTAGGTCTCCTGGGGCACGACCTGCTCGGTGGTGACCACCGGCCGCAGCAGACAGATGAAGAGCAGGATCAGCACCAGGGAGCGCAGCGTGATCAGCCCCGTCTTCCAGGCCGGCGACAACGCGCGGGTGGTCTTGCGATAGGACCACCAGACCACACTGACCAGCGCCACCACGAGCAGCAGCGCCAGCCAGGGACTGAGGCCGTAAGCGAAGGTGAAACGCCCCTGCGCGATGGCCTCCAGATAGTGTTGGTCCAGAATGAAATTCATCGTCAGGGCGCCGTGCCGCCTGCCCCGTTGTTCTCGGACAGCACGCGATAATACTCCTCGACGAGGCGGCGGTATTGATCGGGTACGTCTTCCTCAGCCGAGGCATAGAGTTTCTGATTGATGCGGTCCAACTCGGCCTGCGCCCGCAGCGCGGCTTCCAGTTCCATGATCGGCTGCAGCAGGGCTTCGAACAGCTCCGGCTGACTCAGGAAATCCTCGATGCCCTGACGGGTGATCTCGCTGCGGATGGAGCGAGCATTGCCCAGAGCAAGCGTGGTGCCGCCGGTGCCCGGACGGCCATCACCGCCGCCGGCATTCTGCCCCTGCTGCGCCTGCCCCTGCTGTCTGCCGGACTGCTGCCCCCCCTGACTCTGCTGGCCCTGTTGCCCGGGCTGCCCGGGCTGACCAGGTTGCCCGCCCTGCGCCAGCTGGCCGCGCTGGGCGGCCGTGCGCTCGGCCATCTGCTGCTGTTGCAGCTGTTCGGCGAGTTGCTGGGAGAGTTGCTGCGAACGCTCGAGCTGCTGCCGCATCTGGGCGATGGAGGCGTCGCTCTGATTGCCGCCATTCAAGGCCTGCACCTGATTCTGCAGCGCCTGCATCTGTTCCATCAGCTCGGCCGCGTCACGCGCGGCCTGTTGGATCGGATCTGCCGAGTTCGGCTGATTGGCAGAGTTCATGGCTTGGAGACTGGCACCGAGTTCCTCCAGAGAATCACCCACTTCCCGCTCCAGATCGACGGCCAGATTGACCATGCCATTGCTGAGCACGCGGCCACTGGTGTCCATGGTCTCGCGCAGCGGACGGATGGCACGGCTGGCCTGCTGGGCCTGGGACAGCAGCTGCTGATCCTCGGCCTCGCCCCGCGCGATGATGGCGCGCAGCATCCTCTCGATCTCTTCCAGCTCGCGGCGCTGCTGCTGTTGCTCGGCCACCAGCTCCTGCAGTTCCTCGTTGCCGCGGGCCGTCTGCCGGGTCTGGCCCAGGCCCTGCTGACGATTCGCGGCTTCCAGCGCCTGCTGCAGTTCGCGCTGATCCTCCAGCAACTGCTGGCCGCGCTGGGCGGCGTTCTGTGCCAGCTGACTCACGGACGTGGTCTGCTCGGCCCGCATCTGGCGCTGCTGCTCTCGCAGACTCTCCAGCGCGCGCTGGCTGCGGGCGGCTGCCTGGGCAGGGGATTCTGCCTGAGCGGCTTCGGCCATCTGCTGTGCAGCACGCTCCAGCTGGCTCTGCCCCCCGGACTGCTGGGCGGTCTGCTGGGCGGTCTGCTGGCCGCCCTGCTGCTCCGGAGACGACTGCCCGCCGGAGGCCCCGGCCTGCTGGGACTGGCCGCTCTGCTGTGACTGCCCGGACTGCTGGGACTGGCCAACCTGGCCGCCCTGCTGCCCCTGGGCACCCGGCTGCTGCTGACTCTGCTGGCTGCGCTGGCCGCCCTGCTGACGCGAGAGTTGCTGGGCCAGCTGCTGCACTTCCTGACTCAGCTGTTCCTGTTCACGCTGCAGACGCTCCAGCTCACGTCGGCGCTGCTCTTCATTCATGGCTTCCAGACGACGGGCCAGATCGCGCTGGGCACGGGTCAGCCCTTCCTGGCGCCGCGCCAGCTCCTCCAGCTTGTTCTCTTCCTCGGTGGCCTGAGCCCCACCGCCGCCACCGGCGCTCTGCGGGGTCTCATAGCGGTTCTCGAGCTGGCCCATCTCCATCTCGAACAGCTCGCGCAGGTCCTCGCGCTCCTGCTGGGCGCCGCCGCCCCCGCCGCCACCCCCGGCCTGCTGGGTGCTGATGTCGGTGCGATTGATCTCTGCCTCGGCCTTGAGCACGTACTGCAGCGCCACCTGTTCCGGCTTGAGGGCACTGGTGACCTGCTGCTTCTCGAGTTCGGCGATCGCCAGATTCATCTGCTCGATGGCCAGTTGCAGGTTCATCACCGCGTTGTCGTAGCTGTCATCGGAGAAATTCAGCCGCTCGGCAAGACGGTCGATGGACTGCTGCGCCCGCGTGGTGGCCTCGGCCTGGGACTCGGCGATGATGCGGATATCCTCGGCCAGCGTGGCCGGATCGGTGTCGATGGGCAGATTGCGCAGCTTCCAGGTGGCCGCGATGATGTCCTTCTGCAGCGTGACCAGGGCACTGCTCTCGCCGCCCTGCTGCCCGCCTCCGCCGCCACCCCCGCCCTGCTGCCCGCCCGCGCGGCGGAATTCCTGGTCGGTGGGAATGACCTGCAGGAAATAGATGTCGGACACCACCTGGGCGGGGCCGCTGAGCCCGTTGTTGTCGGCCAGGGTGAGGTAGTAGCTGACGAAGTCCCCCGGGGCGACACCCAGGTCTTCCAGGTAGAGCATCTCGGCGCCGGAAATGGTGCGGGTCTGCTCGTCCGGCAGGAAATCCACTGCCACCTCATCACTGCCCACCACGTTGTAGTGCAGATTGAATTCGCTCAGGCCGTAATCGTCGCTGGCATCGACTTCCAGCACCACCTCTTCCAGCGGCATCACGTCGGTGTCACGCCCCGGGCTGCGCAGCGCCAATTCCGGCGGCAAGTCGGGAATCGCGCGGATGTAGTAGTCCGCCGGGTCCTTGCTTTCCAGGTCTTCGAAGTCGCGGGCCACGATGCGGTAGACGCCGTCAGCCGCCACAGTGAAGCTGGCCGTACCTGTGCTGCCGTCGATGTTCAGGGGAATGCTGGTGTAGCCGGAGCCTTCCTGGAATTCGATGCTGGCCGTCTCGATGGCCTTGTTGAAGCTGACCTGCAGGCTGACCTGGGTTCCCTCGGGCACCAGCATGTCGCCGGCATCCTCTTCGGTGTTGTCCGCGATGCCGGTGTAGTCGGGGTACTCATAGGCCACGTCGATCGACTCGACGCGGGGCAGGTCGAACACGGTGATGCGGAACTGCTCGGAACGCTGCTCGCCGTTCTGCTCGAAGTTGACGTAGTAGACCAGGCTTTCCTGCACCGATGGCAGGTAATAGCTGTAGCTGGCGCTGTCACTGCCGCTGGCCTCCTGCGGCATGCTCAGATCCTGCCAGTTGACGTTGTCGCTCTGGATGCGCAGCTGGATCTCGCTCGGCATGGCATTGGTGACGCGCGCCACGATGGTGGCGGGCTCGCCGCGCTGCATGGAGATGTCGCCCGGCTCGATGCTGATCAGTATCTCGCGCGGCGGCTCCTGCACCGCTATTTCGGCCTGCGGTTCGGCGCTGAAGGGCCAGAACAACCGGCTCGCGGCTGACAGCATGACTTCGGAGAGCATCAGGGCCACGACGGCCACCCCGAAGGCGGCGGTCGCGGCACCGAGGGAGATCCAGGGCGTCTTCGATTCGGCCACCTGTTCGACGCGGGCCTGCTGCTCCTGCACGTGGGCCTCGGCGTCCGCCCACAGCTGTCGCACGAACTGGCGCGAGACACCGGAGCGACCGGCGCCCTGCTCGTCGGAGGTGAACTCCAGCGAGGTCAGCAGCCGCTGCTCGAGGTCGGGAATGCGATCCTCCACGAAATGCGCCAGGAACTGGTCGTCCCCCTGCAGACGGCGCAGACTACCCGCCGTGAACCAGGCGGCTGCCGCGATGCCGCCGAGCAGCAGCAGAAACAGCAGAACGGCACCGGTGCGACCGGGATTCAGCAGAGCCTCTATGCCGGCGAGCAGCAGCGTCCAGGCGACGATGGCGAAGACGGCGAGACTGACATGGTGCAGGGTGTTCAGCCGGGTGCGGCGACGACGGATGGTGCTGAGGGTATGGCGCAGGTTTTCGAGTGTGGGAGATGCCATGTCGATTCTTCTTGCCTCTGCCAAAACGTGAGGGACACCAGCGTTTCAAGACCATGTCGCATTCCGCAAAATGCGCCCGACAGGACCTGCTCCTGTGCCGCCGGGAAGGCCCAACTATCCCACTAACTCCGCAGCGAAAGCAAGCAAGCCGCAGCCCGTAGGGGAGACCGCAGGCACGCGCCAAGACTTTCCGCTGCGCTCCACATTTTGCCACCATTGCGGCCAGCCGAGGCTTGAGAACCTTGCCCGAGGTCGCTAGATTGCCCGGGTTTGCCGCCCTCTGGATGCCTTCATGAAAGCCCTGCTCCTGTCTGCCTACGACGCCGCAAGCCATCGTGTCTGGCGGGAAAATCTGTACGCCATGTTGCCGCAGATCTCGTGGACCACGCTGACACTGCCACCGCGCTACTTCGCCTGGCGCGTGCGCGGCAACAGCCTGAGCTGGGCATTCAAGCACCGGTCCGAGCTGACAGAGCACCACGACTTCCTGCTCTGCACCTCGATGACGGACCTCTCGGCCCTGCGCGGCTTCGTCCCGTCACTGGGGCAGCTTCCCACCATCGTCTACTGTCACGAGAACCAGTTCGCCTACCCGGAGAATCCGCAGGGTCCGCGCGTGAACCCGGTCGAGCCCCAGATGCTCAGCCTCTACACGGCCTTGTGCGCTGACCGCCTCGTCTTCAATAGCGAGTGGAACCGCAGCAGTTTCCTGCAGGGTGCCTCGGCCCTGCTGCGCAAGCTGCCGGACGAGGTGCCCGATGGGCTGCCGGAGCGCCTGGGGCGCAGCGTCGTGCTGCCGGTGCCACTGGACGCCTCGCTCTGGCAGCCGCGATCGACGCCGGCGGAAGCGGAGGTGCTGAGCATCGTGTGGAATCATCGCTGGGAATTCGACAAGGGCCCGGCGCTGCTGCTGGCGATCGTGGACGCGCTGATCCAGCAGCGCGTGCGCTTTCGGCTGCATCTGCTCGGACAGCGCTTCCGCCAGGCGCCGCCCGAGTTCGGCGCCCTGCAGGCACGGCTCGCGCACTGGCATGTTGAGACAGGCATCCGGGCCGGCCACATCGGCTGCGTGGACGAGCAGAGCGCGTATCGCCAGCTGCTGGCGGCCAGTGACGTGGTGCTGAGCACCGCCCTGCACGATTTCCAGGGCCTCTCCCTGCAGGAGGCCAGTGCGCTGGGCTGTGCCGCTCTGGCGCCGTCACGACTGGTCTATCCGGAATACCTCGCGCCGGCGCATCTTTATCAAGGCACGGGGACGGTGTCGGAACAAGCGGCGAGCGCAGCGGCGCGTCTGCAGGAATGGGCAGGGCGCAAGGCGGCCGGCCTGCCGCTGCCCTTGGCCGACATGCGCGCCTGCCATCCCGAGACCCTGCGCTCCGGCTATCAACAGCTGATTCAGGGGCTGTTCAGCCCGCCTGCAGCACCGTGAGAACAGCAGGCGCCGGGGAGAATCTTCTTGAACGCGGCGCCGCCGAAACGCTACAGTTCGGCCAGACCGGATGCTGCCTGCGCGCAGGCCGCCACTTCACCTCGGAGCCACCATGACGTCAGTTCGCCACGGATTCTTCACCCTCACCGCTCTCGCCGCTGCGCTCGGCGTCAGCCTGCTGCAGGCGCAGCCGGCAGAACAACCCGCGCCCGAGCCGGTGGATGACACCGCCGCCTTCCAGGCCTGGCTGGCGGATTTTCGCACCGAAGCGCTGAGCCGCGGCATCCGCGCCGCAACACTGGATGCCATCCTGCCCACCATCGAACAGCAGCGCCGCGTCATCCAGGCCGATCGCGCCCAGGCCGAGTTCGTCGAAACCTATGCGGATTATCTGGAGCGCGTCAGCCCGCGCCGCATCGAGATGGGCAAGACCCTGTTCGCCGAACAGGGTGCCATGCTGGAGGCAGCTGCCGCTCCCTACCACGTGCAGCCGCGCTTCGTGGCAGCAGTGCTGGGCATGGAAAGCAACTACGGCACCTTCCCGATCACCGAACCACTGTTCAATGTGGTGGCCACGCTGGCCTTCGACAGCCGGCGCGGCGAGCAATTCCGCAACGAGCTGTTCGCCGCCTTCGAGATCGTCGACAAGGGCTATGCCACGCCGGACATGATGAAGAGCTCCTGGGCGGGTGCGCTCGGCGCCCCGCAGTTCATGCCGGGCAGCTATCTGCGTCTGGCGGTGGATCAGGATGGCGACGGCCGCCGCGATCTGTGGAACATGGGTCCGGATGTGATCGGTTCCGTGGCCAATTATCTGAACTCCACGGGCTGGCAGGACAATCAGACCTGGGGCCGCGTGGTGAGCCTGCCGCCGGGTGGCGAACAATCCCTGCCGGCGCCGCAGAACGTGGGACTCGACCCAGACGCCACCTGCCGGCGCTACACCACCATGGGCGCCTGGCGCAGTCTGAGCGATTGGCAGGAACTCGGGGTGCGCAAGGCCGACGGCACGGACCTGCCCACGCGGCCGCTGGCGGCGGCGCTGATCATCGGGGATGAAGGGGATGACAAGGGCTATCTGGTGTACCGCAACTTCTGCTCGCTGCTGCGCTACAACCCGTCGTTCAAGTATGCGCTGGGCGTGAGTCTGCTGTCGGACGCCATCGCCGGCATCGAGGACTGAAGGCTCAGCCCCCGGAGCTGCTCTGCAGCTGCACCGGCTCCAGCACGGGGAAGGCCACGGTCTGGCCGATCTGGATCTGACGGAAGTTGAGGTCGGGGTTGTACTGGCGCAGCAGCCACATCGGCACAGAGTACTTGCGTCGGGCCAGGTTGGCGATGTTGTCGTTCACGGCCACCTTGTACTGGTCCACATTGCGGATGCGGTACTGACGGAAGAAATCCTGCTGCTCCTCCACATGGAACTGGCGCCGCTTCAACTCGAACTCGGCCACCGACACCTGGCTGAAATCCAGCACCAGTCTGTCTCCCATCACCACCGGTGCGCTCGCGCGCAGATTGTTCAACTGGCGCAGCCGCGCACTGCTTACCCCCAGCCAGTCGGCATAGTGGCTCAAGGTCTCGGAGGCCTGGATCTCGATACTCTGGTTGGTGGCCACACTGTAATCCGACGGATCGGCGGCAAGGTCTTCCTGCGCCTGCGCATTGCCTTCCTCGACGCTCGGGGCCTGCGCGAGTTCCGCCGGAGCGTCGCCATCCGACACGTCGTCCTGCGGCATGACTTCGAGCACAGGAGCGGCATCGTCCTGGATACTCAGGCTGACAGGGGCCGGCGTGGGCTCGGCCGCAGGCAGAGGCACCGCCACCGGCTCGCGGGGCGTGACGTACACGACAGGCTCTGCGGCAGGGGCATTGCTGCCGGGCAGGCGCAGTGTCTGGCCGGGATAGATCAGGTCAGGATGATCGATGTTGTTGGTCTGCAGCAGCGCCCGCTCGGAGACGCCGAAACGCCGGGCGATGGAAGAGAGCGTGTCGCCACGACGCACATCGTAGCTGGTGGCACCCGGCCGGCTGCTGCCGGCGCTCGCCGTGCTGGTGTTGCCACTGGCCTGCGCGGTGGCCGTCGCCGCGATCTGTGCCGAGGTCTGTCCGGTGGCGGCAGCGCTGTCCTGCGGCAGCAGCAGTCGCTGGCCGACGCGGATGCGGTGACTGTCCGCCAGTTGATTCAGGGACGTGAGTGCCGCCACCGAGGTGCTGAAGCGGCGTGCGATGGCCGACAGGCTGTCGCCGCTCTGCACCACATAGGCGATGTCGGGTGTCTGGATCGGGAAACGCTGATCGGCGGGAATCTGGCTGACCAGCTGGGCCAGTGGAGCACGCAGGGCTTTGCGCTGCACCTTCACCACATAACCCTTGGGAATGCGCTTGCTGCCGTCCCAGACCACGGGGCGCAGGGCGGGATTGTCGAACTTGAGATGCTCCAGTGCGATGCCAAGGGTGTCGGCCAGGGTCTGGGCCTCCACGTAGTGGTCGAGTTCGAATTCGTCATACTCCGGATGCGGGTCGAGCTGCAGCACGCCGAAGAGCGTCTGCGCCTGACGCTCGACGTCCAGCACCGCCAGGAACTGCGGGTAGAAGTTGCGCGAGGCGAAGCCGAAGCTGGGCCCCTTGTAGTTCATGATGATGTCTTCGATACGGTTGGTGCCCGTCTCGCGCACCGCCCGGCTCATGCCGCCGGTGCCGTGGTTGTAGGCGGTCAGGGCCAGCGGCCAGGTGCCCAGGATGCGATAGTTGTATTCCAGCAGGCTCATGGCGGCGTAGGTGGCGGTGTACGGGTCCATGCGCTCGTCGACGATATGGTCGATGCGCATGAAACGCTGACCCGTGGTGCGCATGAACTGCCACATGCCGGCAGCCGCCACGCTGGAATAGGCGCCGGGATGGAAAGAGGACTCCACGTGGGGCAGCGCACCCAGCTCGATGGGCAGGTTCTTGGCCCGGATCACGCTGTGGATGTGGTCACGGTAGGCGCCGGAGCGGATCAGCCCCTCGACGAAGCGGTCGGACTGGCCGAGCTGGAAGCGGACATTGCTCGCGGCCGTGGCCAACGTGTCGTTGCTGACGCCCGCTGGCCAGAGATCGAGGATGTCCTGCTCCAGGGATGTCAGGCCGCTGCGCTTGCCGCTGGCGAGTACCTTGAGGGCATCCTGGATGCGGGTGCGCTGGCGTTCGAGTTCGGGCCGGTCGTAGTCGACGCGTTGATAGACGATGGCGAGGTTGTTGGCGTCGTGGAGAAAGCCGCTCTCAGTGTCCACTTCGGTGTAGACGCGCGTCCAGAACTTGATGGCGGGCTCGAGTTCGGGTGGTCGCGGCAGCAGGTCGGAACCCTGGGCAGTCGCCGCTCCCGCGAGGCAGAGCAGGCACAGCAGCGTGAACGTGCGCAGGATTGAGGGAACAGGCGGCATATCGAGTCTCTCTGGGACACTGGCTTGGTAGACCGTCGTTCGGGACATAAATTCCGTCAGGCCGGGGCCAATACTACAAGAGCCCCCCGCAATGTCCAAGCCTGCGCGCAGCCTGTGCAGCGCCCGGGGGGCGGCGGTTTCGCCGGCATCGGCAATTGACTATACTGCGCGCCCGATGTTTCGAGCGGCAGCGCTGACGATGACCGACAACAAGAAACTGGCCGAAGCCAGCCTGGAGAGCCTTTACCGCATCTTCACCGTCCCGGAAGCGCCGGATTCCACTCTGGGACTGATCGACCAGTCGATCTCCCGCAACATGGCGGGCTTCCTGCAGGAACACATCGTTGCCGCCGAGCGCGACCTGCAGCTGATCGAGAAGGACTTCGCCAACCCCCGCATTCCCGACAAGCCGATCTTCGTCTCCGAGCAGATCGACTTCCTGCTGGACAAGGTCGTCGCGCAATCCGTGCACATCGCCTCGCCCGGCTTCGTGGGCCACATGGCCTCCGCCCTGCCCTACTTCATGCTGCCCCTGGCACGCATCATGACGGCGCTGAACCAGAACCTGGTCAAGGTGGAGACCTCCAAGGCCTTCACGCCACTGGAGCGGCAGGTGATCGGCATGATCCACCAGCTGGTCTACCAGCAGGACGACGCCTTCTACGAGCGCTGGATGCACGACCGCAACCACGCCATCGGCAGTTTCTGCTCTGGCGGCACCATCGCCAATCTCACTGCGCTGTGGGCCGCCCGCAATGCACTGTTCCCGATCACGACCGATTTCGCGGGCATCGGTCAGGAAGGCCTCGCCGCCGGGCTGGTGCAGCAAGGCTATCGCGCCCTGGCGATCGTGGTCTCGGAGCGCGGGCATTACTCCCTGGGCAAGGCCGCTGACATCCTCGGCATCGGTCGCCGTCAGCTGGTGGCCGTGGAAACCGACGCCCGCAACAAGGTCAAGCCCGCAGAACTGGCGCGCCGCTGCGACGAGCTGCAGCGCGAAGGCGTTCGCGTGATGGCGATCGTGGGGGTCGCGGGCACCTCGGAGACGGGCAGTGTCGACCCGCTGGAAGCACTGGCCGACATCGCCGCCGAACGTGACATCCATTTCCATGTCGACTCGGCCTGGGGCGGCCCCACGCTGTTCTCGCGCACCCACCGCCATCTGCTCACGGGCATCGAGCGCGCCGACTCGGTGACCCTGGATGCCCACAAGCAACTGTATGTGCCCATGGGCGCCGGCCTGTGTGTCTTCCGGCGCCCGGAAACGCTGTCCGCCGTCGAGCACCACGCCGAATACATCATTCGCAAGGGCTCGAAGGATCTGGGCAGTCACAGTGTGGAGGGCTCGCGCCCCGGCATGGCCGTGCTGGTGCACGCCGGCCTGCACATCATCGCGCGCGAAGGCTACGAGCTGTTGATCGACCAAGGCATCGCCAAGGCCAGGGCATTCGCCGAACGAATCAAGGCCACGGACGACTTCGAGCTGATCTCGGAGCCAGAGCTGAACATCCTGACTTACCGCTATCTGCCCGCTGCCGCACGTGAGCTGCTGGCCTCCGACAATCCGCAGATCCGCCAGCAGGCCAACAGCGTGCTCAACGCTCTGACCCGCAGCCTGCAGAAGACTCAGCGCGGTCTTGGCAAGTCCTTCGTGTCACGCACACAGCTGACGCCCGAACACCATGAGCGCACACCCATCGTCGTGTTCCGGGTGGTGCTCGCCAACCCACTCACGACACTGGAGATTCTGGACAATATCCTGCAGGAACAACGGGAGCTGGCAGCGCGCGCCCCGGTGCTGCAGTTTGTCGAGAAGCTGCAGGCACTGGCGCAGGGCGCGCACTGAGCGGAAGAATCAAGGCAGCGAGTCGGCCTCGTTTTCCTTGGGCGGGGGCAACAGGTCTTCCTTGCTGACATTCATCATCAGCAACAGAGTGGACCCAACGTAGATGGACGAATACGTGCCGATGATGATGCCCAGCGTCAGGGCGGTGGCGAAGCCCTTGATGGAGTCACCCCCGGCGAACAACATGGCCAGCACCACCAGCAACGTGGTGCCTGACGTGATGGTGGTCCTGCTCAGTGTCTGATTGAGGGAGATGTTGATCAGCTCGGCCGGCGTGCTCTTGCGCAGCACGCGGAAGTTCTCCCGCACCCGGTCGAACACCACGATCTTGTCGTTCACCGAATAGCCAATGATGGCCAGAACTGCCGCCAGCACGGTGAGATCGAATTGCAGCCTGGCCAGCGAGAATACCCCCAGCGTGATGATCACGTCGTGCATCAGACCAAGCACCGCCGCAATGGCGAACTTGGACTGAAAACGGGCGCCGACGTAAATCATCACCATGCCCAGAGACACCAGAATGCCCATGCCACCACTTTCGGCGAGTTCTTCGCCCACTCGCGGTCCCACGAACTCCATGCGGCGTATCTCGACGTCGGCAGAGGTCCCCGCCTGCAATGTCGACAGCAACTCCTCACCAAGCACAACGAGCTGGCTGGCCATTTCGACCTCGGAGAGGCTTTCGTCTACCGGCATGCGAATCAGGATGTCCTGATCCGAACCAAAGGCCACTACCTGGGCTTCTTCATAACCTGCCGCAGCCAGTTGAGCACTGATCTGGGGCACCGCCACAGGCTCGGAGTACCCTACCTCCACCAGTGAGCCGCTGGTGAAGTCCAGCCCGAGCTCCAGCGAGTTGATCAGCAGAGATCCAAGCGAGATGAGCACTGCCACTGCAGAGACATACGTGAGCCTGCGGCCCGTGGTCACGAAGTCAAACGATGTTTTTCCAAACGCCATACCTTTCTCCAAAACCTTTCATGACGGCCTTGCTGGCAACTGCACGACTGGCAGTGCGCTCAGGCATAAGCTCCGATGGACAGTGACTTCACCTGACGGCCGCCGTACATCAGATTCACCACGGCACGAGTGATCACAATGGCGGTCCAGACGGACGTGAAGATGCCAATCATCAGCGTGACGGCGAAGCCCTTCACCGGACCTGTGCCGATGGAGAAGAGCACGATGCCCACCAGCAGGGTGGTGAGGTTGGCGTCCAGGATCGTGCCGAGTGCGCGATCGAAACCGGCAGCGATCGCGCCCTGAGGGGACAGACCATTGGCAATTTCCTCGCGGATTCGTGTGAAGATCAGCACGTTGGCGTCCACCGCCATGCCCATGATCAGCACGATACCGAAGATGCCGGGCAGAGTGAGCGTGGCGGAGATGATGGACATGATGGCCACCAGCAACAGCAGGTTGACGCCCAGGGCGATATTGGCAGCCAGTCCGAAGAGCCGGTAGTAGAACAGCATGAACACCACCACCATGCCGACTCCGATGAACGTGGCGCGCTTGCCCTGCTCGATGTTCTCTGCCCCCATGCTCGGGCCCAGCGTGCGCTCTTCCACGAAGTACATCGGCGCGGCGAGAGCGCCGGAGCGGATCAGCAGCGAGAGCTCGTTGGCTTCCGTCGTCGTCAGACCGGTGATGACAAACTCGCGGCCGAGCGCTGCCCGTATTGTGGCGTGACTGATCAGACGCTTCTCTTCGTAGGTCTCCTGACGTTCGACCATGTTGCCGTTCTCGTCAGGTTCCAGCACCGTGCGCGTCTTGGTCTCACTGAGGACGATGTCCATCAGGCGACCGATGTTGTCACGGGTCACACGGCTGAACTGCTCCCCGCCCTGGGCATCCAGGTTGATCGCCACCTGGGGCAGACCCTGCTGGTCGAGCGTGGAACGCACGTTGCTGACACGGTCGCCCTGCAGAATGACTTCATTGCTGACATCCACCAGCATGCCCTGATAGTCGTAGGTGGTGTAGGACGAGGGAGGCGATCCGGGCGCGGCTTCCAGATGGAAATTGAGCGTGGCGATACGCTGCAGGATGCGCTTGGCCTGGGCCGTGTCCTGCACGCCCGGCAACTCCACCACGATGCGGTTGGCGCCCTGCTGCTGCACCACTGGCTCCGCGACGCCGAGCGAGTCGACACGGTTGAGGATGGTGGTCTTGTTGGCAGCGATGGTGTCACGCTGCATCTGCAGGATGTCGGCTTCCGCAAGACTCATGTCCAGGAAGAAATCGTCGCCCTGCTCGCGGTTGATTGTCTGCAATTCCACGAAGTTCTCGCGAATGAGGGCACGGGCTGCGGAGCGAGACTCCTCATCATCGAAGCGGGCAACAATCAGGTTGGGCTCATCCAGTTCGATCGCACGAGAGCGAATGCGCTCGCTGCGCAGCAGCTGGCGGATGGTGCTGACGGTGTTGTCCATGCGTCGCTCGAGGGCCGCTTCCATGTCGACTTCCATGAGGAAGTGCACACCACCCTGCAGGTCGAGCCCCAGGCTCATCTTGCCGGCGTTCAGTGCCTGCAGCCAGCCGGGAGTGGTCGGTGCCAGATTCAGCGCGGTGAAGTAACCACTGCCAATGGCGGCCTCGATCACCGACTTGCCTCGCAACTGATCGTCGAGATTGGCAAAGCGGATGATGCCGGAACGCCCGTCCACCGTCTCGCCGAAGAAATCGATGCCTTCGGCACGCAGCGCGTCGGTGGCAGTGGCAATCAGGAATTCGTCGACGGGATCGCTTTCGTGCGTGATCTGCACGGCAGGGTCGTCCGGATAGAGATTGGGTGCCGAATAGATGGCACCCAGCACCACGACAAAGAGAATGAGGAGATTCTTCCAGAGAGGATACTTGTTCAGCATGTCATGTTCACTCGCAGAGGCTGCCTGATGACTCGGCGGCCGGGTTCACTTACTGAATCGACTTGATCGTGCCCTTGGGCAGCGCGGCAGCGATCGACAGCTTCTGCATGCAAAGCTCTACCCCGTCGGCCACCTGCAGAGTGACGTAATCATCGGTGACCTTGGTCACTCTGCCGAGCAAGCCACCGCTTGTCAGCACTTCATCGCCCTTGACCAGGCCGGCCACCAGCTCGCGGTGCTCCTTGGCGCGCTTGGACTGCGGGCGCCATAGAACCAGATAGAACAACACGAACATGCCGCCAATGAAGATCAGGTTGAAGACGGGACTCGGGCCCTGGACCGCGGCGTCCTGCGCATGAGCGGCGCTGATGAAGAAGTTCATGGTGTCGATCTCTCTGTAGATGATGTGCGATGCATGGGGTCTGTGGCGCTTCGTCAGCGACCCGACTCGGGCCGGCGATCTGAAGGCTTTGGATCAGGGCGACTCCGACTCGGCAGGCGCTTGCCGCGCCTGGAATGCTGCGACGAAGGCCGTCAATCTACCCTGTTCTATTGCCTCGCGCAAACCTTGCATCAGTTTCTGATAGAAGCGCAGATTGTGGATGGTATTGAGCTGCGCACCCAGCATTTCCTTGCATTTGTCGAGGTGGTGCAGGTAAGCGAGACTGAAGTTGCGACAGGTATAGCAGTCGCATTCCGGGTCGAGCGGACCCGTATCGTCGCGGTAGCGGGCATTGCGCAGACGCACCAGTCCGCCACTCGTGAACAGGTGGGCATTGCGGGCGTTGCGCGTGGGCATCACGCAGTCGAACATGTCCACGCCACGCAGCACCGCCTGGATGATGTCGTCCGGCGTGCCGACGCCCATCAGGTAGCGCGGCTTGTGCGCAGGCATGCGGTGAGCGATGTGATCGAGCACGCGAATCATGTCTTCCTTGGGCTCGCCCACCGAGAGCCCCCCGATGGCATAGCCGTCGAAATCCATGGCGGCCAATGCCTGCAGGGACTGCTCGCGCAGATGGGTGAACATCCCGCCCTGCACGATGCCGAAGAGCGCCGAGGGGTGATCCATGTGCGCTTGCCGGCACCGCAGGGCCCAGCGCAGCGAGAGATTCATAGAAGCCTCGGCCTCCTGCTCAGAGACGGGATAGGGTGTGCATTCGTCGAATACCATGATGATGTCCGAGCCCAGTTCCTGCTGCACCTTGATGGCGGACTCCGGGCCGAGGAACACCTGCGCGCCGTCCACCGGCGAGCGGAACTTCACGCCCTCTTCCGTGATCTTGCGCATGTCGCCCAGACTGAACACCTGAAAGCCACCGGAGTCAGTCAGGATCGGCCGGTCCCAGCCGATGAAGCCATGCAGACCGCCGTGCCGTTTCACGATCTCGGTGCCGGGCCGCAGCATCAGGTGGAAGGTGTTGCCCAGCAGGATCTGCGCCCCAGTGTCCTCCACCTGAACAGGCGTCATGCCCTTGACCGTGCCATAGGTGCCGACCGGCATGAAGGCCGGTGTCTGCACCTCGCCGCGAGGGAAACGAAGGGTGCCGCGTCTTGCCAGGCCATCGGTGGCCTTGAGTTCAAACTGCATAGGTCCTCTTGTGCTGTCAGCAACGTGTCAGTGTTCCCGCGTGGCGTGGAATTCGATCTCGGGCCAGCGCTCCTCCATCAACGCCAGATTGACGCGGGAAGGGGCCAGATAGGTCAGGTGCTCGCCGCCATCCACGGCGACGTTGTCGTAGGCCTTCTTGCGGAACTCCTCGAGTTTCGCTCGGTCCTTGCTGCGCACCCAGCGGGCGCTGTGGACACTCACGCCTTCGTACAGACAATCCACCTTGTATTCATCCTGCAGGCGGAAGGCGACGACCTCGAACTGCAGAGCGCCGACCGCCCCCACGATCAGGTCGTTGTTCTTCAGCGGCATGAACACCTGCACCGAACCTTCCTCGGCCAGCTGCTTCAGCCCCTTCTGCAACTGCTTCATCTTCAGCGGGTCCTTCAGGCGGATGCGCTTGAAGAGCTCCGGGGCGAAGTGGGGGATGCCCGTGAACTGCAGCTGCTCGCCTTCCGTGAAGGTGTCACCGATCTGGATGGTACCGTGATTGTGAAAGCCCAGGATGTCGCCAGAGACGGCCTCTTCCGCCTGCTCGCGCTCGCCGGCCAGGAAGGTGACGGCGTCGCTGACACGCACCTCCTTGCCAATGCGCGTGTGCAGCACTTTCATGCCCCGCGTATAGGCGCCCGAGCACACCCGCAGGAAGGCCACGCGGTCACGGTGGTTAGGGTCCATGTTGGCCTGGATCTTGAAAACGAAAGCGCTGAACGGAGGCTCATCGGGCGCCACCAGACGGGTCTGGGTCTTGCGTGGCAGGGGCGACGGCGCCCATTCCACGAATTGCTCCAGCATCTCGCGAACGCCGAAATTGCCCAGGGCGGTGCCGAAATAGACAGGCGTCATGCGGCCGGCCAGATACTCGTTCACGTCGAACAGATTGCTGGCGCCGCGCACCAGCTCGATGTCCATCTGCACATCGTCGGCGTAGGCGCCCAGCAGCGCGCGGGCCTCAGGACTGTCGAGGCCCTGTATGCGGACATCATCCGGAATCCGATCACCCTGCCCCTGCTGGTAGACGTGAATCGTGTCGGTGTAGAGGTTGTAGGCGCCCTTGAATTCCTTTCCCATGCCCAGCGGCCAGTTGATCGGCGCGCATCGGATCTTGAGCACGGTCTCTATCTCGTCCAGCACCTCAATGGGGTTGAGGGTCTCGCGATCGAGCTTGTTGACGAAGGTGAAGATGGGGGTGTCACGCAGACGGCAGACGTCCATCAGCTTGATGGTGCGCTCTTCCACGCCCTTGGCACCATCCACCACCATGAGTGCTGAGTCCACCGCCGTGAGCACGCGGTAGGTATCCTCGGAGAAGTCCTCGTGACCGGGCGTGTCCAGCAGATTCACGATGCGGTCATTGTAGGGAAACTGCATCACGGAGGAGGTCACCGAAATGCCGCGTTGCTGCTCCATGGCCATCCAGTCGGACGTGGCGTGGCGATCGGACTTCTTGCCCTTGACCGTCCCGCCCTTCTGGATCAGGCGCCCCAGCAGGAGCAGCTTTTCGGTGATGGTGGTCTTGCCGGCGTCAGGGTGGGAAATGATGGCAAAGGTGCGTCGACGGGCGATTTCGTCTGCCAGGGCACTCAGGGTCATGAATTGATTCCTGTACTGATTGGGAGCTCGCAGCCCGACGGGCGCTGATCACGGAAGCTTGGGAAATGACAGCTGGCGGGAGACGTTAGTGCACGGTTGCGGAAGCAGGACGACCCGTGGTGATGGCAAAATCCGGATGCAGCAGGTCGGCACGCTTGACCAGCAAAAGATCATGCCGGCTCAGACGCTCATCTTCCCCTTCGGACTCCACATCGATCTCATCCAGCAGAACGCAGACCACTTCCTCGTTGTCGATGTCCACGACAACGCAGCGCTTGAAGCCATCAAGCGTGTTCAGGGATGCGAAGCTGCCAATGTCACAGGGGTGGGCCGGGTAGACGCCGCTTGAGGGCTTCAACACCCCTTGGGAACTGTAGGCCATGCCGAAGCCGGCGGCTGCCACCACGTGAATGATGTCGATGATGGCTGGGTCCGTGAGATCGATGCGCACGCTGTCGAGCATGGCGAGTCGGTGCTCATTCTGTTCGTGTGCCACCAGTTTCAGGAACAGGCTGATGTCGTCCTGATTCCATTCCAGCATTTCTTCGGTTTCCGCGCGCGAGCTGTCAGAGGCAAAACTGACGACGCTGGTCTCGATGGTCAGATCGCGCCGGTCGTCATCGGATTCGTAGGGAACCACCATGGACACTGCGCACAGACCTTCGCTGGACTCTGGGCTCAGCCTCCACAAGAAAGGAATGTCACCGGTCAGCTCTACCATTTTCACGCCACGGATCACAGAAAACACGCCGACACGATACCACCGATGTCCAGACAAGACAAAGTCATAATCCCCCGGCGACGCGCTCGCACGCCCGACTGGTAACACTTTCGAGCAGGTTTTGTTTCCTTCCTGCACACTCGGAAAATGCCCCATCCAATGCTTGCGTCAAGTGGCGCACATTCGCGGCGATTGGCGGTTGACGACGAATGCTGATTGTGATGTGACGCCCTGAAATTCTTTTCCACAGAATCTGTGGATAAGTCAGTTGATAAGGTGAAAATAATGCCCGCAAACGCTGAAAAATCCGCACTTCCACACAAGTTGGTTATTTTTTAACCAATTTCTTTTCTTAATTTATTTCAAATAGATAGCAAATTATCGAACGTTCTCACCGCGAAAAACGTGGGTTTTCAAGAGAAACGTGACAAAGCAGCCAATTGTGTGCATAAAAGCAGGGCACTTTTAAAAAACTTGTTGAATGGCGACGGTTTGAACGCTGTTTTTATTAGCTTTTCTTGCTCTATAATCCGGTTAGATTCTGCTCTTTCAGGCAGCCCCGCACCCAAGTGAACCGCAAGTGAAAACCGGCCTTTTCCGCATCGCTTGCACTCTCGCCGCTGTCGTCTTCCTGATTGCAGGGAATTTCGCCGCCGAGTTCCTCCACCAGATTCGAACGAACGCACTGGAGCACCGTCTGGTCACGGACATCACCCAGTCGCTGCTGGGAAGCGCAGACCCGCCCCCAATCCTGGCACTGGCGAACGCCGGGCTCGACCTCCTGGTTCCCGATCTGGCGCCCTTGCAACGGTTTGGGGAGCTGATCGTGATGGACGCACCCTTCGGCACCGTCTTCGTTCCGCCACCGTTCAGCGGCGTAACAGGAAGCGCCAGCCTGCAGCTGCGCGCCAGCTTGGCCTAGGTCACGGCCGACGTGGCCGCGGACCTGGATTACCGGAAAGGCTCCTGTCACCTGCGCAGCTATGTTCTGACACCGGGGAGCGGGGTAATGTAGCAAGGCGGTTCAGCGCAGTACCACGACGCCGAGCAGAGCTGCCAGCAGCAGATCCTGATCCACCGTACGGCCTCCATGCGGTCCGGCTGGCAGCGTCAAGTCAAACCCCAGCAGCAGCAGCACCACCGCCATCAGGACCAGACTGCGACCCGCCAGCATGACGGTGAAGATAGCACCGCAAAGCACCATGGGCGGATAGCTCGATTCCAGACCAAAGCGACTAAGGACTTCCCGCGCCAGCAACAGCCCGATACAGCGAAACTCGCGAGGACAGACAAGAGTGACTTCACGACGGACAACTCCCAGGCGTCACGCACTCACCAGAAGCGGCAGGCGCGGCGCCACTATAGCGAGCGGGGTGTCGAATGCTTAGCGCGAGAGTGCAGAAGCTTGAACCGGTTCAACAAACGCAGCGTCGAGACTACTCCGCGACCACGCGCAGCAGTTGCTTGTAGTCGCTCAGCCCCATGAAGATCTTGTTGATGCCGTCCTGCTTGAGGGTGCGCATGCCGTCTCGCGAAGCCTGTGTGCGCAGGGTATCGAGATCGGCCTTGTTGTAGATCAGGCTGCGCAGTTCATGCGTTCCCACCAGCAACTCATGGATGCCGGTGCGCCCCTTGTAGCCGGTGCCCCCGCATTCATCGCAGCCAACCGGGCGATACAGCTGCACGGTGGCGGCATCCACCCCGGGCTCGGGGAAGATGTCGCGGCCATAGCTGTTGATCAGGTGCTCGAGTTCCTGCGCGCTGGGCCGGTACGCTTCCTTGCAGCTCTTGCAGAATATGCGCATCAGACGCTGCGCCAGCACCCCGAGCAGGGCATCGGAGAAGTTGACCGGGTCGAGCCCGAGGTCCAGCAGACGCATGATGGTTTCCGGCGCAGAGTTGGTGTGCAGCGTCGAAAGCACCAGGTGTCACGTCAGTGAGGCCTCGATGCCGATCGAGGCCGTTTCGTGGTCACGCATCTCGCCGATGAGAATGACATCCGGGTCGGCACGCAGGAACGCGCGCATGGCCGTGGCGAAGGTGAAGTTGATCTTGGGCAGCACCTGCACCTGTTGCAGCCCCGGCTGGGTGATCTCCACCGGATCCTCGGCTGTCCATATCTTGCGGTCGGGCGTGTTGATGAAGCCGAGCACGCCACGCAGCGTCGTGGTCTTGCCCGAACCGGTCGGACCGACCACCAGCAGCAGACCATGAGGATGCCCCGACAGCTCGACGATCTTGTTGTAGTTGGGGACGGACAGGTTCAGCTTTTCCAGCGGCATGGCACTGCCGGCGGCGAGCAGGCGCAGCACCGCGCTTTCTCCATTGACCGTCGGCACGGTGGCCACCCGCAGTTCCAGCTTCTTGCCACGCACCTTCAGCTTGCACTTGCCGTCCTGCGGCAGGCGACGCTCGGCTATGTTCAAGCGCGAGATCACCTTGATGCGGGCGATCAGGGCGGACGTGTGTTCCTTGGGCACCTTGAGCAGTTCGCGACAGATGCCATCCACGCGGATGCGCACAATGCCGGGCGCCTGATCCTTGCCAGGCTCGACATGGATGTCCGACGCGCCTAGAAGATGCGCCTCGGTGATCATGCGATTGACCAGCTGAATGATGGCCGAGGTGGCCGCGAGACTTTCCTCTTCCTGCTCCTCCTCGGACTCCACCTCGACATTGCCCTGCTCTTCCAGCCGCGAGAACACATCGTCGAAGCCCGCCTCAGCGTCGGTGCCTTCGTCATCGCGCAGGAACATCTGGATGTGCTCCGGCAGGCCGACGCGGAAGGCATAGTTGCGGGCATTGAGCACGCCTTGGATTTCCATGATGCGCTGATAGTCGCTGGGGTCATCGATTAGGATGACGGCCTCTTCCTTGTTGCCCGCCACCGGCAGCCAGAGATTCTTGCGCAGATAACTGACGCCGATGTTCTCGAACAACTCGGACGGCAGAACGTGCCTGGGCTGATACTTAATGTAAGGGACGCGATAGTAATACTTGAGCGAGGCGCCAATGGTGTCGGCGTCAATGCCGAAATCCTCCATCAGGATGCGCGACACCGATCCGCCGTAGAGGCCGACCTTGTTCTGCACATCCTCGAGTTCCTGACTGCTGATCTTGTTCTTCTGCACCAGAAAGTCATAGGGCCCGTGGGTGCTCTGCAATTCCGACCGGAACTGCTTGGCCAGCATCTGCGAGACCATCATCGCGTGCTTGAGGTCGGTCTTGGTGAAGTCGCGATCGCCGACGAAATTGATCAGTTGCAACACGCCGAGCAGGATGCCGTCCTTGATCGGCATCACGATCTGGGACTTCACGGCCAAGCCCTTGGCATCACTGAAACGCCGATCGAAGCGAAGCCTTGGGTGGATGTCCAGCAACTCCTGCTTGCTGATCCAGCACATTGCGAATCACCAGTGCACGCTGGCTCAGCGCCACGTATCCCACCAGGGACGTGGGGCTGAAAGGAACGCGGATTTCCGTGGTGTTGTTGTCGTCGGGGTCGCCCCCCTTGAAACTGGCATGCACTTCCTTGCCGTTCTGCACACACTGATAGATGGTGAACAGACGCACGCCGAGCAGCTCCAGCAATGAGCTCTCGACCTCCTTCATGGCTTTCTTGAGATGCTTGCTCTGCTTGAGCCGCTGATAGATCAGCGCCAGCCCGCGAACGAATTCGTCCTGCGGCTCGGGCTCTTTGACGTCAATGACTTCTGCTGTCTGATTCAAGTAAGCTTGCTCGCACTGTTCTGCACGGGCTGGCAACGCAGGTGGCACTGCCACATTTATTTATGCATTCAACTTCAGGAAATATGCAGTGAAGAAACGTCCCTTGTCCCTTGCGCTGTGGCTGCTCGTCCCCATGCTCTTCAGCGCGTGTTCGCGTCAGCCTCAGGATGAGCTGCCGGCTTTGACGGTCGAGCAGACCGAGTGGATCGGGAAACGCATTTTCGCCAACGAGTGCAACCTGAAAACCGCGTGCTTAACCAGTTGGAACGCGGGCGAGGATTTCCCGTCACTGGGCATTGGACATTTCATCTGGTACAGAGGAGACCAGCAGGACGTGTTCGTGGAAAGCTTTCCGGCTCTGCTCGACTTCTACGAGGCGCAGGGCGTTGCCATTCCCGAGTGGATTGCGAGTCTTCCCGGGCGCGATTCGCCCTGGCCGGACAAGGTCACCTTCCTGGCTGACCTCGAGAGCCCCCGCATGCAGATCCTGCGCGACTTCCTGAACGACACCCGCGCGATCCAGGTGCAGTTCATCATCGAGCGCATGCACGCCAGCCTGCCCGCTCTGCTGGAACACACCGCGCACAAGGAGGAAGTGGCTGCCCTTTTCCTGGAGATCGCGCGCAGTGAACCGCCGCTGGGCATGTACGCCCTGATCGACTACGTCAACTTCAAGGGGGAAGGCACCTCCGAAACCGAGCGCTACGCAGGTCAGGGCTGGGGTCTTCTGCAAGTGCTGGAGCAGGTGCTGCAAACGCGCAACGAGACGCCACTGATGGCGCAATTCTCCCGCTCGGCGAAGGTCATTCTGGCACGAAGAATCATGAACTCCCCGGGCGACCGTGGCGAGCAGCGCTGGCGCGAGGGATGGAACGCTCGAGTGGCCACCTACATGGAAGGCCTTTGAGCAAGTTGATTCCGCCATCGCTCATTCCATGCAATTGAAGTAGCACCAATTAAAGGAACGCTCAATCCATATTCCGCCTCACCAAGTGAATTGAGCCAGCACCGCGGCGCGCCCGACATCCTGATACCAGGTCGCGCTGACAGCGCCGATGCAACTTCCGCCGGCAGGCGGCATGCCATGACACCTGCAAGCGGATTGAACCACGATCCATTAACCAGTAACCTTGGCCGCTCTGATTCCGTCCGGCAGGCCGCACCCCGCGGTCACTGCCGGCCCTGCAGCGACACCCGATCCTATGAGCTACGAACGCCCCAACATCCAGCGCATGACCGGCTACAGTTCCGGTGAACAACCGAACCAGCCGGGCATCATCAAGCTGAACACCAACGAGAACCCCTACCCCGCGAGCGCGGCCGTGGTCGCCGCCCTGCAGGGTCTGCGCGTGGAAGACCTGCGCCGCTATCCTCAGCCGCTGGCCAACGAGTTCCGCCACGTGGCGGCGGAATGTCATCATCTGCAGGTGGAGAATTTCATCGCCACCAATGGCGGTGACGAGCTTCTGCGCCTGATCATCACCACCTTCGTCGAACCGGGAGGCGCCATCGCCATCGCGGAGCCCAGCTACTCGCTGTATCCGGTGCTGGCCGAGATTCACGGCTGCGATGTGGTGCGCATCGACCTGCAGGACGACTGGACGATGGGGGCCGACTTTGCCGAACGCCTGAACGCCAGCGGCGCCAGTCTGGCTTTCCTGGTGAATCCGCACGCTCCTTCCGGGCTGCTGACGCCGACGGCCAGCCTGCGCGCCATCGCCAGCACCTTCAAGGGCGTGCTGGTGATCGATGAGGCCTATGTGGACTTCATCGATCCGACGCTGCGCCACGATGCCGTGAGCCTGGTGCGGGAGCTCGACAATGTCCTGATCCTGCGCACCATGAGTAAGGGCTACTCCCTGGCAGGGCTGCGTTTCGCCTATGGCATCGGAGCCGCCAGCCTGATCGCGCCCATGCTGTACAAGACCCGGGACAGCTACAACACCGACGTGATCTCCCAGGTGCTCGCCACGGCGGCTCTGCGCGACCGTGCCAGTGCCGCCCTGGGCTGGGAGAAGGTGCGTGTCGAGCGCGCCAGAGTGGCCGCAGCCCTGGCGGCACTGGGATTCTCCTGCGCCCCCAGCCAGAGCAACTTCCTGCTGGCGCGTGTGCCCAGTGGCGACTCCCGCTTCGTCAATACCGAGATCATGGCGCGCGAGTTCTACCAGCGACTGAAGGACAGCGGCATTCTGGTGCGCTATTTCGACCAGCCGAGACTGCGCGACAAACTGCGCATCACCATTGGCACCCACGACGAGAACACCCGCTTGCTGCAGCAGCTTGAGTCCTATGTCCGACTGACCTGACGAGGTGCCACCCTATGCCGGCCGATCTGCTCGGTGACTCGCCTGCCGCAGTGCCCGTGCGCCAGCCGCTCTGCCCCGCCTGCCGCAAACCACTGCGCAGGATCGAAGGCCGGATGGGACCGTTCTGGGGATGCACGGGATACCCGGACTGCAAGACCACGCTGTTCGATCTGGACGGCAAGCCATCCAAGGTGCCGGATGAACGCTATCGCTGCCCGGTGTGCACACGACAACTGGTGAGGGCAGAGAATGCCCAAGGTGCCTACTGGTATTGCACGGGCTATGACAAGGCTTGCAAGACGCGGCTTGCGGACGATAATGGCATCCCGGCCAAGGCGTGGCGCTGCACATCCTGCGGGCAACTGCTCAAGCGCCGGCGCGGCAGGAACGGCTTTTTCTGGGGATGCAGTCATTATCCCGAGTGTCTGCACACCTGGCCGGACAAGGACGGTGCCCCCGTATTCACTCGTTGAAGGCAAACAGGCCATAAGCAGAGACCATGAAATTTCCCCGCCTCAAAATGCGCAAGAGCACTCGATCCACTCTCAGCGGCCTGGCCATCGGCGCCGCATCGCTTTACGCGCTGGCCACCGCCTATGCGGAAGCGCGCGACAATCTGCTGCGCTTCTTCATCAGTTGCATTGTGCTTGTCTTGCTGGTGATGGTGTTCGCGCTGATCGTGGTGGCGCTCGTCAATGCGGGGCGCTATGTGTGGCACCGATTCGTCAGCCGCGAGCTTCCAGAGGAAGAGCACACGAAAGAATGAGCGCATCCTCGCGCTGCATGTCGCCGGGCTCCAGAGGGTAGTACTGGCGACGCTCCCCCACCTGCACGAAGCCCATGGCAAGATACAACGCCCTGGCCTCTGCATTGGAAGGACGCACTTCCAGAAAGCACACCCGCGCCGCCTTGCGGTAGCCTTTGTCCAGCAGCTGCCGGAGCATGCGGCGGCCATAGCCCTGTCGCCGGAAATCCGGATGCACGCACAGCGTGAGCACATGGGCCTCTTCCGCGCCAACGGACAGCACACCATGGGCCACGATGCGGTCACGCGTGGCCAGCACCCAGCACTCGTATCCGGCACGCAGGCAATCGGCAAAGATGCGTTTGGACCACGGACTCTTGAGCGACAGGGTTTCGCTCTCCACGACCAGATCGAGGTCACTCGGGCGCATGGCGCGCAGGAAAACATTCACGGAGTCGGAACGGGTGGGTTGAGGCAGCATGTCGTCACACCTGGGGGCGCTGGTCGCGCGGCGCGGCTTCGACGAGTGCCTGCTTCAGAGGCTGAAGGGCCTCCCACGCGGAGCGCTTGAGCTCGCGCACCGCTTCCATGGCATGCAGGCTGTGGGTGACGAGCACCTGCACGGGGAAATGCGGGTGTGTCTGCAACCCGTCCGTTTGCGGTTGGCTCGCCGCGGGAAACAGAAACTCTGCAGACTGCTCGGCAAGAATCAGCAGAAGCGGCACGGCGCGCAACTTCAGGCGGCGGGACACGAAGCCTTCGAGCATGTGTCGGGCTGTCTGCGCATCCTGCGGCATCTCGCCGGCATCGGCCAGCGGCCAGCTGAACACCATCGGCGCCAGCCTGTCCGCGTCGCAGGGAGCACCAATCGCCTTGAGCATGTCAGCCAGCAACTGCCTGCAGGAAGGCGTCAACACAGCCGAACGCGCCCAGGGCAGCTCGCAGATCACGGCCAGACGCTCGTTGACGGGCACGTAAGCGAACGCGAAATGGACGGCATCGGCTGCTGTCGGAGTCGGGGAGGCCACCGGCCTGGCGGGCGGCACTCGCGCCGGGGGTGGCGACTGGGGTGGCGACGCGAGCATGACAGTTGTCGGCGTCAAGTCAGACGGCTCGACGCCCGACGGGTGCAGTCGCTCAGCGGCGCCCATCATGGGCCGCGGAGCCGGAGTCTCCGGCCGGCCCGACTGCCTGATCGGCGAGGGCCTGGCGCCAGGCACGGCGATACGCGGAACATAGGTCTGGATACCCATTTCCTGCAGAATGACGTGTCGCTGACCTGGCGCAAGTCGCATGCTCGACCCTGTGCGTTGGTGGATGTGCGCGAAGTATAGCCGAGGCGACGCCTCAGGCCAGCGCTCTGCTGCGATAGATGGATGGCGTGACGCCGTGCAATTCCTTGAATGCCTTGTTGAAGGACGACAAGGAGGCATAGCCCACGTCGAGGGCAATGGTCGAGATCGGCACCTGGCTTTCCTCCGCGCTTTGCAGCCGGCGGGCCGCCTCGGCGATGCGGTACTGGTTCAGGTACTGATTGAAATTGCGGTAGTGCAGCTTCTGGTTGATCAGCTTGCGCAGGCGGTATTCCTGCATCGATACCCGCGCGGCGAGTTCTCCAATGGTCAAGCCGGGCTGGGCATACAGCCGCTCGTCCTCCATCAGGGCGTGGATGCGGTCGATCAGGGGACGATCCTTGTCGCGCTCGCTCACCCGACTCTTGAGCGAGGGCAGCGCAGTTTCCACCACGGGCTCGATCAGTTGTGGCGAATCCTTGTGCAGGCGGAAGGTGGCCAGATTGAAGAAGAGAATGAATAGGAAGATGGCCCCGATATACACGCTGAAAAGCCACTGCCCCGGCAACGGCAGAAAGCCAGACCCCACGATGATGGCGACGATGGACCCCATGGTGATGGCAAAGGGGACACGCAGGCGCCGGCGCGGCTCGACCAGATCGCTGCCCAGACCCAGCACCGCCATGTAGACCACATGACAGGCAAAGCCCAGCATGGCCAGCTGCGGGAGCACAAACATCAACAGATAGGGCAGGCCTTCGTCATCACCGACCACCATCCCGACGGCACGCAACGCGATATAGGTGCCGATTATCGCCCAGATCCGAGCGTCCACCTTGGGTTCGTCCACGAAGAGATAGCGGGTGATCACCCACAGCAGGGCGGGCGACGTGATGGCGAGAATGCCGAAGGCGATGTCCAGTGCGCGCGGGCCGCTGTCAAATTCCGGCAGCACCGCCAGGATGAAGCCCATGAGGCAGATGGCATACAGGGCCATCAACTTGCCGAGCATCTGATGACGATAATAGGCCAGGTAGAACAGCGCCATGAACAGCAGCTGCGAAAGCGCAAGAAAGCTTGTTGCGTGCTGTAGCAGTTGCATGATCCTGTCGCTGCAGTGACTCCGTCAAGAACTCAGGCCGGCGAAGATAGTGGAGCCGCCAGGGCATTGCAAGCCAGGCGCTCGCGCTGACGCACGCGAGCCGAGCGCGGCTCATTGAAAGGTCTTGCGCACCGTGAAAACGTATTGTGGACCGGTGATGTTGCAGTTGTTTTCATATTCCACCACCGGTGCCGCCAGCACCAGCGAACCACCGAAGCGTTCGCGTGTCCGGCAGCGCTCGCCGTCGGTGACATTGTTGGCATCCAGCCGGAAAGCATAACCGCCGAAGGCGCGTTTCTCGACAAAGAGGTTCAGCGCAGGTGGAAAGCCGACGACGTCGATCTTGTCGATGTCCACGATCCTGCGATTCCCCTCGATGCCCTTGCGGTAATTCATGCCCAGACTCAGGCCCAGAGCCGGCAGATCCTGACGCACGCCAAGCCGCACATTGCCACGATCGAAGGGCACGATGCGGCGCTCGAAGCCGCCCATCGGATCGATGATGGTGGAGTCCTGCACCAGCAGCCCGGCGGTGATCAGTGCGGGCGGCAGGCCAAGCACGCTGTAGCGGATGCTGGCATCCAGGTTCACCCCGTAGATCTCGCCATCCCCAGTATTGCCATTGGCGGAGAGAATCTGCGTGGGCGAGGGCGAAATATCGATCTTGCCGATGGCGTCCTCGACGTCATAGAAGAACAGATTGGCATTGAGCACGCCGCGATCCTGCGCCAGGCGATATTCCAGATTCGCCGTATAGCGCCAGGACTTCTCCTGTTCCAGTTCCGGATTGCCGGCCACGATGGCCTGCTGTTCATCTCGATTGTTGGCCGATGCCGCCGCGAAGTCCGCGAACGCCAACTGGGAAATGAAACGCTCCACGGTCAGCCGCAGCTGAGTGGACGCATTCATGTCGAAACGGTAATCGACCTTCGGACGCGGAAAGGTGAAGCTGCGGCGATTTTTCACATCGCCCCATTGCTCGATTTCGGACACTTCCACCAGCAGCGTGCTCTCCAGCGCCATGCGCGGGTTGAGCTGCCAGTTGTGCACGCCGAAGGCCTCGTAGCGGATCTCCTGCACGGTGGAATTGGCATTCGGCACGACAACGGGCACCAGGTCCCCATGGGCGGGCGAGGTGCTGCCTCCCGCCACCGCCATGCCCATGCGCAGCGCTGAATCCAGCCGGGTCAGTGCGCGCTCAACCCCGATCTCCACGCCCTGCGAGGCAGCGAGCTGGAAGTTGTAAGACGTGCGCAGAATGCGCTCGACGTTGCGCGTCTGGGTCGCCAGAAACAGGTTCTTGCGCGTGGTGCTGTCGGCGGTGGCACCGGCAAAGCGCTCGCGCACGGTGTCCTGATTCTCCTCATTGAAGATCACCAGTGCACGGTAGCGGCTGCCATTGGGAAACAGGTGCTCATAATCGCCACCGGCCTCCCAGTTGTCCCGCGTGGAGGGCAGGGTCTCGCGTTCCCAGCGCGACACCGCGGGAGCACGATTCAGATTGATGATCTCCCGCTCGAGGCGGGTGGGCGGATCGGTCTCGCTGTAGAGCGCGTTGAACGCAAATCGATCATTCAAGCTCAGATCATAGGTGAGATTGCTGTTCAGGCTCAGATTGTTCTGTTCGCGCACCTGGTCCACGAAGATGCGGTCATTGGGCGAGAAGTCGGCGTTGTAACTGGACTCCCAGCTGTGCAGCGATTCGTAGTTGGCGCGACTCTCGGCGCTGAACAGATAGTTCAGTCCGCCGCGCTGCCCGCTGTAAACCACACTGCCCTGGGGCTCGATGTGGTCATCGCGGTAGGCAATGGCTCCCGCCTCCAGCGACACTGTGGACGTCGCGAGGGTTTCAAGCAGGACGATGTTGACGATCTGCCCGGCGCTGCGCACGTCCAGGTCCCCCGAGGTGCCCCGGATGATCTCGATGTGGCGGACCTGGGCCGCCGCGATCCGGCTCAACTGGGTGCGCGCCTCGTTGTCCTTGCCGGCAAGCCGCTTGCCGTCGATGAGGATCTGCGCGCCGGCCCCCAGGCCGCGATTGTTGGCATTGGTATTGTTCGTCGCCCCGCCGCCACTGGGTGTGCCGGCATTCAGAGCGACGGAAATCCCCGGCACGCGATCGATCATGTCGTTCACGTTCACGGGATTGAACTGGGCGAAGTAGTCCGCGGGGTATATCACGGTGGAATCGAGTGCAGCGGTGTCCTGGGCGACGCTGCTGTCGGTCAAGCCGAGGATGGCACAGCACACAGCCATGGCGACAGCGAGACGCTTGAGGCTGAGCACGGGTTCGGTGACAGGCACTGGCATGTTCATCCACTTCGTAGCAGAGGAGGTTCCGCCCTCAGGCGGACCCCCGTGTTCGGAGCAACACGGGGGCAGCCTGAGGGCGGAGGGAGGTACTCCTTGGGGTCGGGATATCAGAAATCGACGTCCAGACCGAGAGTGAACATACGACCGTAGGGATCATAGAGACGTGTTGCCAGACCACCCTGGATCGGCAGACGCGTCGGTTCCCAGTCAAACAGGTTACGCACTGCCAGACTGATGTTGGCGGACTCGCCGAAACCGAACAGGCTGTCCATCGTGTAGCCATAGTTCAGGTTGGCGCGGTAGCCCCCTTTCACGTTCATCTTACGCAGCCCGCCAGTGGTTGCCGGTGGGTTGGCCAGTGTCACAGGCGCCAGCAGACCGAAGTTCACGTCGTCGTTGTAGCGAACAGACATGCGCACGGAATGCGCCCCACCCATCCAGCTCAGGGTGTAGTTCACCTTGGTCTTGGGCAGGGGTGGTGCCTTGCCGGTGTCACCGTTCATGAAGCCCACCATCTCACGCGTTGCACCGCTGAACTCGGTCAGCATGTAGGTGGTGTAGTGAGTGGCATCAATGGCAACGTTGAAGTCACCCAGGTTGTCCAGCGAGAACCTGTAGGTGGCCTGCAGATCCACTGTCTTGACGTCCATCTGGTCGACGTTCTGCGGTTGACGCAGGATGCGCTGAGCGCGCAGGGTCACTGGATCACGCACGATGGCCGGGTTCGGGTTGGCATTCACGTAGGCACGTGCCGCTTCCCAGGTGGCGGAACCGGGCACTCGACTGAAGGACTCCGGGGTGGCTCCGATCGCTGACAGCACATTGATGAAGTCCTGTGTGCCGATATCCTGGTTGGTCAGCGTGAAGATACGGCCGGTGTACTTGATCTCCTGGTAGTCGATACCAATGGACAGACCATCGAGCGGCTCCCAGGTGAAGCCGATGTTCTGCAGCGTGGAACGCTCAACGTCCAGCAGCGGGTTGGTGGTGGTGCAGCCATCCACGCCGATGAAGGACACGCCAGTCAGCTGATCCGTGCCGTCGCGGGCGCTGGAGCATGCACTCAGGTTGATCGCTCCGACCTGGCTTGCCAGCGGCGCGAGGAAGCCTTCACCCCATGACGCACGCACTGCAAGCGTCGGCAGCGCTTCCCAGCGCAAGGCCACCTTGGGCGTGGTGGTGCGCAGCTTCAGGTCGTCGAACTTCTCGTAGCGGGCAGCAGCCTGCAGCGAGAGCGTGTCGAGGATCGGCACTTCGAACTCCAGGAAGGCCGCACGCACGGTGGACTCGGAGGCGGACTGTCGCTGAATGGCGGCAGGCGCGTTGAAGTCCTCGCCGATGGTGCGCGCCTTGACGGGGTTGTCGATGACCTTGTCGTCACGGATGTGACCACCGAAGGCCACCTGCACGGCACCTGCCGGCAATTCGAACAGCGGGCCGGTCACGACGGTATCGAACACGCGGTAACGACGCAGGTCTTCGGTGGTTTTCTGAATCGACAGCCAATCGACCAGCGCCTGGCTGTTCTCAGTGACACCCTTGCGGAAGAACGGGGAACGCGGATCAGACGACATGAACGGGTTGAACCACTCGTTGCCGTTGGGACCGCCTCGACCCTGGAAGCCGGCAAGAATGCGGCTGGCCTGCTCTTCGTAGGTGGTGTAGCGGTCACGACGCAGCTGATGGCTGATGGACGTCGAACCAGACCAGTCGTTGCCCAGCTCATAACGAGCGGAGAGGGTGTGTCGGTCAGTCAGATACACCGTGTCATCCCACTGCGAGCCTGCCTTCAGGTAGCTGGGCTGTGGCGCCTGTGAGCGCCCGTTGAAGGTACGGAAGGCGATCGGGTAGACCGCCTGGCCGAAGGGGTTCGCCGGGTGGGCGGCCGGAATCACCATGGACGGGCCGCGGGTGGTGTTCATCGGCGACGCGGCTTCTGTCGGGAACACGGACAGGTTGTGATCGAACACGGCCTGATATTCCAGTTCCAGCCAGTCGGTGGTCTGGTGCGTGACATTCACATAGCCCGTGAACTGCTCGTTCGGGCGGTTGTACTCGATCCACTGACCGAAGAAGATCGCGCAGCGCTGGCCATTGGCGAGACGGATGCCGCTGGGGAAACTGTCAAACTGTCCCTTGTCGTTCTGATCGTTGCCGAAAGTGCCACAGGATGGGTCCACCAGGGGCGTTGCGCTGGTCAGGCCACGGAAGGTGCCGGGCGGACCATCGGTGAAGATGTCGTTGTCAGCGCGCAGATACTTCGGGCGCTCGTACCGCATCATCGGGGTTTCCTTCTTTGCCTGCAGGGCGGCAACGATGTTGAAACCGTTGATCTCCGTACCGTAGAGCAAGCCAAGGGAGTATTCCTCCATGGTCCCGTCCTGATCGCGACCATAGGTGCTGCGCGCACGCATGCCGTCGAACTCCTTGATCGGGATCAGGTTGACCACGCCTGCAACCGCGTCGGAACCGTAGAGAGCGGAACCACCGTCCAGAACGATTTCCATGCGGCTCAGGGCGATATCCGGCACGATGGAGCCCACTTCCTCGTTGTTGACGACACGCTTGCCGTCAAACAGGGTCAGCGTGCTGCTGCTGCCCAGACCGCGCAGGTTGAAGCCCGAGGTATTGCCGTCCTGGCCGCCGCCCGGACCGCCGAGAATGTTGCCCACCGCATCGATGTTGTCGGTGTACACAAGGTCGCGCATGAACTGGGAGGTGCTCACAGAGCCCGTGGAGAGCATGGCTTCCTGGTCGATGGTGTCGACCGGCGAGGCACCGGCAAAGGCGCTGTTGCGGATATAGGTCCCCGTGACCACCACTTCTTCCACTTCAGGCTCATCGGTGGCAGCGGCGGCTTGCGCGAAGCTGACTCCTGGCAATGCGGTGGCGATGGCAATCGAGGTGTAGAGAATGGAATGTTTCAGGTGCATCAGGCTGTTGCGGTGAAAGTGATCACTCATTGTGAATCTCCGTCGTTTAGTAGCACTACATCTTGTTGTTGTTCCGTCGCGTTACCGGTGCCATCGCCTTCGCGATGAGTCACGCAACCCATTGTCATCCGTGAGCCGGTCGAGCACCCCGATCCACGCATTGCAATTTCGTCCTGCTCAGGGCGCCACGTTGACCGTGACGTACTGATCGTGAAACAGCCCGCCATCGTCGGCGCGCGCCCACAGCACATAAGTGCCGGGCTTGTCGAACGTAACGTTCACGGAATACATGCCGTCCTCGGGGATCGGCGGCGGCACCCAGAGGGCGCCCCAGGGCGAATTCGCGGAAGTGCGGGTGTCCTCCCAGGGCTTGACCTGGGGCGGATCGAAGGTGGCATTGCCCTCGCCGCGGTAAATGTTCCAGGACAGGAAGAGGCCGTTTGTCTTGCCGACGGTGACCCGTGTGGGCGGACGCATCATGCGCTGCAGCGGTGTTCCGCCAGCCGGAAATCCGCCCACGCCAGCCGCACGCGGCTTGGGCAGACCGTCATCGGCCACATGGGCCTGGAGTGTCAAGGGCTGGCCCACACGGACGCTGCGCACGATCTCGTCACCGACACGGTCGCCCTGCACGGTGACGAGCGGCGGCTGATTGGAACGCGACTCGGGGCTGCTGGTACCGGCACCCAGTGAGCCGGTTTCGGACGCAATCACCACGTTGTCGATCACGTAGTCGCGCGCCAGGGTGGCATAGGCCACCTTGGTCACGCCGTTGACGGTCAGCGTCCAGGAAAGTTCCTTGTCACCCCAGTCGGCCGGGACAGGGACTTCGAAGGTGAAACGGTTGCGCCGCGGAAGGAAATGCGTGGGCTGGCCACGGTCCTCCAATCCGGGAGAGAAGAAATTGTTTTCGCCTACCGGGACTTTCAGTTCCTCTTCCCAGTTCTCGTTCTGATAACCAAAGATGAATACATAGGTGCCATCGGCATTCTGGCGCCAGCCTTCGTACGCTGGTTCAAGGAACTGTCCCTTGCGGTAGGCGGGCTCGGCGAGTGCCGCGTTCATGAGGCAGACGCTGACGAGGGTGGCCGCAAGCCATGAGACGGTGCCGGCACTGCACAGCCGGCTGATACGGACGGACATCAATGAACTCCCTGAGACGCCGCAACGACGTCATGGTTGGTGGACGAACGGGGAACTCGTAGGAAAGACCGTGTTGAAGAGAATTGCGGCGTGATCGCGACCGGCAGACCGGCTGCCGTCACGAATCCGCCAGCCCGGCGAATAGCGGCATGAATCAAGAGTTTCGAAACCTGCATGGGGCGCTTCCTTTTATTTTTATTAGAGCACGCTGGCCAGCACTGTCGCTGCCAGAAATTGCCGGGCGGCCTCGAACGGGCGCTCACATACGACTGCATGACACCATGGGCGCCTTCAAGCGTCTCCCGCATATCGAAATAGTTCTGGCGTAATCCGGAAAAACCCGATTTTTTGGAATTCGTCAGGCAGAACTATAGTGAACCTGCTGACGCATTCCTGGGGATTTGCCAGATACTGGAATGTCTCCGACATTCCGCTTTACAAGGATCATCCGGGTCATGCTATAAAAACCGCCGTTCATGCACCGCCATCTCGAGGACCTGGCCCATGTCATTGCTGCACTTGAAGAAAGTCTCACTATCCGGCACTCGCCGCGCGGTCTCGAGCCTGTGCGCCCTGCTGCTCGTGCTGCTGAGCCCGCTGGCCAGCGCCCAGCATGTCATGACGATCAACTCCAACAGCGACGTGGTCACGGAAACCGCACCCGTAGACAACGCGGTCCTGGCCGAAGCGCCGGCTGACCTGATGATGCGCTTCAGCACTTATGTGCGCCTGGTGAAACTGGTGCTCAAAGCACCGGGAAACACGCCAGTGGATATCGGCTTTCGCTACAACCCGGATGCCAGCCGGGTCTTCTTCTGGGACCTGCCACCACTGCCGGCAGCGGACTACTACACCGTGGAATGGGCCGCCATCGACCCGGTGAATTTCGTGGCGCGGGGAAGCTTCAGTTTTTCCTTCGGCCCGGATGCAAGTCCGCCCTCTGAACTGATCCCACAGGACGAGGAGCTGGCCCCCGTCATCGTGCCGGACTTCCGCCTGATCGATCAGGGGTTCTGAGCAGCACGTCTCGCGGCTGCGCGCCCTGGCGCACGTCGCAGCGTGACCATGATGGCGCCGGTATTGCCCTCGTCATGGTCGAAGTCCAGTATCTCGCCACTCATCGCCAGCCAGCTCAGCTGGCGCATGACTTCGTCGCGAATCACCCCTCGCCCGACAGCAAGACGCACCCCGACGGCATGACTCCGTCGGCAATCCTGCAACGCGTGCTCCAGCTTTGCCATGGCCTGAGCCACCGTTTCATGCTGATGCGCGATGTCCCGATGCAGCACGGAGCCATCCGTCTGCTCGTCCAGCAGCGCGTCGCATTTTGGGCAAGTCAGAACCCCTGCAGTCACCCGCATGCCACAGCCAAGGCACTCCGCTGCCATTCCACAGCCCTCCTTCTATGCGGCAGACCGCCGCGACACCACACCATCAAAAACAGAAAAAACCAAAGGAATTCATACCGTTAAAGCAAGGAAAAGCTGGCTAAAATTTTACCAGACTGCCTATTGCTTTATCGAATTTTAACTCCATAATTCGCAACGTGACGCGCCGGGCGGAATGTCTTGACAACGTTGCAAAAATGTTTCGCCCAATGCACGTACTTCGCGGGCAATTCGATCGATACACACTGATTGAGCGAGAGATTAATCACATGAAAAGTCATCAATGGGATGATATCGCTGATACCTCCAAGGACTTTTTTGATTCGGCTGCCTTTATTCCAGAGACTGAGATTGATGAGGCGAACGACAAGCGCGTGCACAAGCGCCGTCTGACCGAGCTTCGTCGCCGCACGGAAGAACGCTTGGACTGGAAGCGCATGTATGGCGACCTGCAGTTCGAGGAAGATGGCAACGATCAGAGCTTCAAGGACAGTTACGAAGTCGACGATTACGACGACTACGACGACAATCTCGACGACCACTGAGCAGCCTCAGCGCCCTTCCTGCAGCCTCTGCCATCTGCAGAGGCTGGCCCCCGTGCCCTCCGCGTTCTGGCCCGGGGCGGCCTGAAAAAGGACTCCGCACTTCTATTCACCTTCCCAGACAACTAGTGTACTGTTCCGGTCAACGTGTTCCCACACGGCAGTTACCCACCATCAGATCGGTTAATGAATCATGACGTATTGTGTGGCAATCGCAGTAGATGCAGGCATGGTCTTTTGCTCTGATTCCCGCACCAATGCGGGCATCGACCAGGTCAGCACCTATGGCAAGATGTACAGATTCGGAGTCGAGGGCCAGCGTCAGTTCGTCATCCTGACGGCTGGCAACCTCGCCACCACCCAGGCCACCATCGCCCAGGTCAAGCGCGACATCAAGGAGCGCGCCAACGTCAGCCTGCTCACGGTGGAAACCATCAGCGACGCGGCCGACTATCTTGGCGATGTCAGCCTGGCTCAGCAGGAAAAGCACGCCAAGCTGGGCAACACCTTCGAAGCCAGCTTCATCATTGGCGGCCAGATTGCCAACAGCAAGCACCGCATCATGCTGGTCTACCCGCAGGGCAATCACATCACCAGCTCCAAGGACACGCCCTATCTGCAGATCGGCGAGAGCAAGTACGGCAAGCCGATTCTCGACCGTATCCTGACGCCCGACCTGAACCTGGACACCTGCGCCCTGTGCGCGCTAGTCTCCATGGACTCCACCATGCGCAGCAATCTGAGCGTTGGGCCGCCCATCGAGACGCTGGTCTACCGCACGGATACCCTGACACTCAACGAGCCGCTGCGCTTCGACGAGAACAGCGAATTCCTGCGCGAACTCAAGCGCAGCTGGGATCAGCGATTGAAGGATGCCTTCAGACAGATGCCTCCATTTGCGTGGGCATCGAGCTGGGATAAATCCGCTGATGAACGTAGCGGAGTTTCCTGAGCGTCATTTCGGAGTGAACAAAGGGGTAGGCGTCTTCCAGACCCATGCTGCGATTGAGCGCATTCATGGCAACGGAAACCCGTGACCACTGCCACAGACACCATTCGATGTCGGGCTGACGTCGCAGGTCCATGACGCCGCCCGGCACCAGGCCATAGTCTGACGCTGTCTCCAGCGTATCCATCATGTGCAGATAGTGCGCCCAGCACTCCGCCCAGTCCTCCAGCGGATGCGCCTGGGCGTAGGCACTGATCATCTCGGGCCACTTCTTTGGCGGCATGGGCTGCGTGTAATGGCGAGCCAGCGCGGCGTCGTAGTCCTCCCGCTCGTCCCCGAACAGCTCCCTGAAACCCTCGAGTGCCCCCTGCCGCACCACACACTGCTCGAAGAAGTAATGCCCGCTTTCGTGACGCAGGTGCCCCAGCAGGGTTCTGTAGGACTCGCCCAGCCCCTGCCGCATCTTCTCGCGCTCGACATGGTCAGCCTCGGCGAGATTCACCGTGATGAGCCCCTGCCAATGCCCGGTCAGCACATGCTGCTCCAGCACTTTCGGATTGGAACGCTGATCTTCAAGAAACGCGAAGGCAAGACCCTCGCTCTGCGACTCGGACTTGGACATCACGGGCAGCCCCATGGCCAGCAAGGTGAACAGCAGACGACGCTTGGCCTGCTCCAGCCGCGCCCAGCGCTCGCGACGCAGCGGTGCCTGGGTGCTCGATTCGAGGCCAGGCACGATGTGATTCAGGCGGCAGGAGAGGCAGTATTGCTGATCAGAGTCACTGACCAGCCAATTGCAGACATGAAAGTCGAGGTCATTGCGGCACAGACGGTATGTGAGCTCGGTATCGGCACAGCGCCACGAGCCCCCGGCGGGGTCCGCGTGATCCGGCTCGAGTGCCAGCAGTTCTCCGCGCTGAGGATCGAATCCGAGGCGACGCCTGCACGCCGTGCACAGGGTGTTCTCGAAGAATACTCCCTGGCCGCAGACGCAGGTGAAATTTCTCATGCGGACTGTTGTTGACCGCTGACCACTGGCAGAAACCAGGTCTGCGTGATGCGGGCATGCACTTCGGCAATCTGGATCTGCAGCGCATCAATGTATGCGAGCAGGCCCTGCTGCAACAGCAGCGGGATGTCCGCGTCATTGGCCATGGCCTGCACCCGGGCGACTTCCACCAGGGCAGCGCCGTTGTTCGGCAAGGCCTGCAGACAGGACTCAAGCTTGGCGAGACTGTGCACGACCGAGCGCGGAAACTGACGATCCTGCAACAGGAAGGTGACGACATCCTCGCCGTTCACGCGATCGAGCACATGCTGGCGATACATCTGGTAGGCGCTGAGCGAGTTGAGCACCGCCATCCAGATCATGTTCTCGAAGGGCTCGATCTGCTCGGACTTCACGCCCTGGGTGAGCCCCGGCAGCAGCGTGACGGAGCCGACATCGACGATGCGCGTCGTCATGTCCGCACGCTCGAGACTGCGCGCGATGCGGATGAAGTTGTAGCCACTGTTGTGACTCATGGTGCCCGCGAACAGACCAGCGATCTGCTGGCAATGTGCGATGATCTGATTCAGCAGATGGTGCCGTGGCCCGCGGGCCACGCCCTTGCTGGCATTCTCCTTGGCGAACAGATACAGATTGTTGATCTGCTCCCAGGCTTCCGAGGGAATGATCTCGCGCGTGGTGCGGGCGTTCTCGCGCGCCATGGAAAGCGAACTGAGAATGGAGCTGTAATTGCTGGTGTCCGAGAGCAGGAAGCGGATGACGGAGCGCTCGTCGGGCGCCTGATACTTGTCGGCGAACTCCGCATGACTGCCGGTGATGTCCACCAGCGTGTGCCAGCCGATCTTGGCCCCACGCGGAAGATCCAGCAGCAGTGTGGAATAGACGTTCAGAAGTCGCGCCGTGTTTTCGGCACGCTCGAGATATCTGCCCAGCCAGTAGATACGTTCGGCAACCCGCGACAGCATGACTCAGCGCTCCTCTTCCGTGACGATCCAGGTGTCCTTGCTGCCGCCGCCCTGTGAAGAATTGACGACATAGGACCCCTTCACCATCGCCACGCGTGTCAGCCCTCCAGGCGTGACATAGATGTCGCGGCCCTGGAGGATGAACGGTCGCAGATCGATGTGGCGCGGCTCTGCCCCGCGCTCGCCCAGCACAGGCGCCGTCGACAGGGAGATGAGCGGCTGCGCCATGTAGTTGCGTGGATTGGCCTTGATGCGGCGCGCAAACTCCTCGCGCTCCTTCTTGCTGGCCTGCGGCCCCATCAGCATGCCGTATCCACCGGATTCGTTGGCGGGCTTGACCACCAGCTTGTCGAGATTTTCCAGCACGTACTTACACTGCTTCTCGTCGATGCACAGATAGCTGGGGACATTCTCCAGAATGGGCTCTTCACCGAGGTAATACTTGATCATGGCCGGCACATAGGTGTAGATGACCTTGTCATCGGCCACCCCAGCGCCAGGCGCATTCGCCAGGGCCACATTGCCCTTGAGCCACGCACGCATGAGACCCGGCACCCCCAGCACGGAATCAGGGTGGAACACCTGCGGATCGAGGAACATGTCATCGATGCGGCGGTAGATCACATCCACCCGAGACAGGCCGTTGATGGTGCGCATGTAGACGCAGTCGTCCTCCACTACTAGATCACCGCCTTCCACGAGTTCGGCGCCCATGCGCTGAGCCAGGAAGGAATGTTCAAAATAGGCGGAGTTGTAGATGCCCGGCGTCAGCACGACAACTTCGGGATAATCGAGCGGACGCGGCGAGATGGCAGCCAGCATGTCGAACAATTGCGTGGTGTATTCGGTGATCGGGAGAATGTTGTAGTTCTCGAACAACTCCGGGAACACGCGCTTGGTGACCTTGCGATTCTCCAGCATGTAGGACACGCCGGAGGGCACGCGCAGATTGTCTTCCAGCACATAGAACTGGCCGTTGGTGTCACGGATCAGATCAGTGCCGCAGATGTGCGCCCAGACATCGAAGCGCGGCTTCATGCCCACGCATTCGTTGCGGAAATTGGCGGACTTCGCAATCAACTCCGCAGGCACCACCTTGTCTTTCAGGATCTTCTGATCGTTGTAGACATCGTGAATGAAACAGTTCAATGCACGCAGGCGTTGCTCAAGGCCTTTGCTTGTCGAGCGCCATTGTGTTTCCGTGATGATTCTGGGAATAATGTCGAACGGCCACTCGCGATCGATGTTGCCCGCTTCGCTGTAAACCGTGAACGAAATTCCCATCGCCTTGATGGCAAGTTCAGCAGCTGTCTTGCGCTGCTGCAGCTCTTCGTTCTTGAGGGAAGCGAGATAACGGGCGAGGATGCGACCAGACTTTCGAGCATGCCCTGGCGATCTGATCAGCTCGTCATAGAACGCTCCGGGATCATATGTTTTCCAGTCGATACGCATATGCGAGTCACATTACCTTATGACAATTAAAGTAGCAATACACCACCAGACGACGTATAAATTCGACCGTCTTGTACCGATTTTTCCACATGTCGTGAGACTGCGGCCTGCACCACATTGTCGCACGCCCATCAGCGCCTACTCGCTCAAGATTTCTCCTGCCACGCATTTCATCAACTCGCAGCAGGATCCCTTTTCGAACCATTTGGCACGTCTTGTGTTTCCAGAACAAGCGCGCGAACTTTCCATCACGGTCGAACTGATTGCCGACATGACCGTGATCAATCCCTTCGACTTTTTCGTCGAGGAAAGTGCCGAACATTTCCCATTTCAATACGACGCGCAATTGTCACGTGATCTGGCACCTTATCTTGAAGTCGAGACACCGGGACCGCAGATGCGGGAGTGGCTGAAAGGCGTCAACGCGTCGCGCCAACCCATCGTGAGTTTCCTCACTGGCGAGAATTCCCGCACGCAGCGCGGCATCAATTACATCATCCGCATGGAGCCCGGCGTGCAGAGCTGCGAGGAATCGCTGGAGCGCAAGCTGGGTTCCTGCCGCGACAGCGCCTGGCTGCTGGTGCAGACCTTGCGCCACATGGGACTGGCGGCACGTTTCGCGTCGGGCTACCTCGTGCAGCTGAGTGCCGATATCCGAGCCATTGATGGCCCTTCCGGCCCGGGCGAGGATTTCACCGATCTGCATGCCTGGACGGAAGTGTTCATTCCCGGCGCCGGCTGGATCGGCCTCGATCCGACCTCCGGACTGCTGGCCGCTGAAGGCCATATTCCTCTGGCCTGCACGCCGGACCCGATCAGCGCCGCGCCCATTTCGGGCGCGACCGGTGTCTGCGAGGTCGAGTTCTTCCACGAAAACAGCGTCACCCGGATTCACGAGGACCCGCGTGTCACCAAGCCCTACACCAACGAGCAATGGCAGACCATCGATGCCCTCGGCCAGCGCGTGGACGAGGAGCTGGCCGCGAACGATGTGCGGCTGACCGTCGGCGGCGAACCCACCTTCATCTCCATCGACGACATGCAGAGCGCGCAGTGGAACACGGCCGCTCTCGGCAAGGACAAGCGCAGGCTGGCGGGTGAGCTGCTGCTGGCGCTGAAGAAGCATTATGGACCCGAAGGTATAATTCACATCGGCCAGGGCAAGTGGTACCCGGGCGAACCCCTGCCGCGCTGGGCGCTGGGGCTGTTCTGGCGCATCGACGGCAAGGCGCTCTGGCACAATCCCCAGCTGCTGGCCGATGATCGCATTCCCGGCCCCTGCAGCAATCGCCAGGCCGCCGGTTTCATCACCGCGCTGGCTCGCCGCCTCGGCATCAGTCCGCGCTACGTGCTGCCGGCCTTCGAGAACAAGGAGCATTACCTGCGCCGCGAGGCGGAACTGCCCGCAAACGTCAGCCTGTGGGACAACAAGCTGCTCGATCCGCTGGAAAGTGCGCGCTTGAAGCGCGTGTTCAGCCACGGGCTCGACAAGGAAAGCGGCTATGTGCTGCCGCTCGGCTCGACGGTGCACGAGGGCGGCATTCGCTGGCTGAGCTCGCGCTGGTATTTCCGCAAGGAGAAACTCACGCTGATTCCGGGTGACTCGCCCATCGGCCTGCGCCTGCCGCTCGACAGCCTGCCCTGGCAGGAGCCTGACGCGCTGGCGCAGGAACATGCACCTGACCCCTTCGCCCCGCTCGCCGAGCTGCCCTATCCGCTGCTGCAGGAAGAGGACAGCGAAGCCCTCGACGCTGGGGAATCCAGTGACGGGCGCATCTTCCACACCGCGCTGTGCGCGGAAGTGCGGGATGGTCGGCTGTACCTGTTCCTGCCGCCGCAGACAGACCTGGAGCGCTACGTGGCCCTGATCGCCGCCATCGAGGCGACCGCGGAGGCACTGACCTGCCCCGTGGTGCTGGAAGGCTACGAACCACCGCGCGATCCGCGCCTGCAGAAGATGCTGATCACGCCGGACCCGGGCGTGATCGAAGTGAATGTGCAGCCCGCCTCCAGCTGGCCGGAGCTGACGCATATCGTGCACACCCTCTACGAAGAGGCGCGGCAGACGCGTCTGGGCACCGAGAAGTTCATGCTGGATGGACGCCACACCGGCACTGGCGGCGGCAATCATGTGACACTCGGCGCCGCGAAGCCCGAGGACAGCCCCTTCCTGCGCCGCCCCGATCTGCTGGGCAGCCTGCTGCGTTTCTGGCAGAACCACCCGAGCCTGTCCTATCTTTTCTCGGGCCAGTTCATCGGCCCTACCAGTCAGGCACCGCGAGTGGATGAAGCCCGTGACGACAATCTCTATGAACTGGAGATTGCCCTGCAGCAGCTAGAGAGCGAGACGAAAGGGCAGTACTGGCTCGTCGACCGCATCCTGCGCAATTTCCTGGTGGATCTCACAGGCAACACGCACCGCGCCGAGTTCTGCATCGACAAGCTGTATTCGCCGGACAGCGCCAGCGGGCGTCTGGGGATCGTCGAGTTCCGCAATTTCGAGATGCCGCCGCACTGGCAGATGAGCGCCCTGCAGGTGCTGCTGCTGCGCACACTGGTGGCCCATTTCTGGCAGAAGCCTTACACACGACCTCTGATCAACTGGGGCACCGAGCTGCATGACCGCTTCATGCTGCCGCACTTCGTGTGGGAGGACCTGGGCTGGGTGATCGACGATCTGAACAAGGCGGGCTATCCGCTGCAACTGGACTGGTTCGCGCCCTTCCAGGAATTCCGCTTCCCGCACTACGGCACCATCCATGTGGCCGGCATCCAGCTGGAGCTGCACCGAGCCATCGAGCCATGGCATGTGCTGGGCGAGGAGTCCACCGGACAAGGCACCGCGCGCTACGTGGATTCCTCGGTGGAGCGCCTGCAGATCCGCACGCGCAACATGACGGGCAACCGTTTCATCGTGACCTGCAACGGGCGCAAGGTGCCGCTGCGCAGCACCGGCACCGAGGGCGAGTTCGTCGGGGGAGTTCGTTACAAGGCCTGGGCGCCATGGTCAGCGCTGCATCCCACCATCGGTGTGCATTCGCCCCTGGTGATCGACGTGGTGGACATCCATCACCAGCGTTCTCTGGGCGGCTGCACCTATCACGTGGCACACCCGGGAGGTCGCAACTACGAGACTTTCCCGGTCAATGCCAACGAGGCGGAAGCGCGCCGCGGGGCGCGCTTCTGGCAGCATGGGCATACCCAGGGAGTGATGACGCTGGATCTGGGCGAGCCGCATGAAGCGCATCCCTACACGCTGGACATGCGCTTCCGGGCTCGCCGCTGAGTGTCAGCCCGCGTTGCGCAGGGCGGCGATGCGGGCGGTAAGCGGCGGGTGGGACATCAGCAGGCCGGCCAGGGAACCCATGCCCTTGCTGTTGATGCCGAAGGCCACCAGTTCATCCGGCAGGGCAGCCGCCTGCCCCCTCTGCAGCCGCTCCAGGGCGGCGATCATGTTCTGCCGGCCCGCCAGGCGGGCACCGCCCGCATCGGCGCGGAATTCACGCTGACGGCTGAACCACATCACGATGATGGACGCCAGGATGCCCAGCACCAGCTCCGCCACGATGGTGGTGATCCAGAACGCCGGACCATGCCCGCGCTCGGTCTTGAAGACCACGCGGTCCACGAAGTGACCGATCACCCGCGAGAAGAAGATCACGAAGGTGTTCACCACGCCCTGAATGAGCGTGAGCGTCACCATGTCGCCATTGGCCACGTGACTCACTTCATGAGCCAGCACCGCCTCAGCCTCCGGGCGCGTCATGTTCTGCAGCAGCCCGGTGCTCACCGCCACCAGGGAACTGTTGCGCGAGGCGCCCGTGGCGAAGGCGTTCACCTGGGGCGAATCGAAGATGGCCACCTCGGGCATGCCGATGCCGGCTTCCTGGGCCTGACGACGCACTGTCTCCACCAGCCACTGCTCGGTGCTGTTGGCGGGCGAGGCAATGACACGGGCGCCGGTGCTGCGCTTGGCCATCCACTTGGACATGGCCAGCGAGATGAAGGCGCCGCCGAAGCCGAAGACGGACGAGAAGATCAGCAGGCTGTTCAGATCCAGCCCGGCGCCCTGTTCGTCGAGAATGCGTTCCACACCGAGCAGCCGCAGCGTGATGCTCAGGACAACAATGATGGCCAGGTTGGTCATCAGGAACAGTGCTATGCGTTTCATGGCGCGTCGAAGCCTCCTCGAGTGTCAGCCCAGCAGAGACTCGATGTCGTCTGCCCGGGCAGGTGGATGGATCAGGTGCTGTTCCGCGTCATAGAGCGGATCGCTGCGTGGCATCTCGCGGAAGATCAGGTCAAAGTGCTTCTGCACCCGTCCCAGGTTCACCACCGAGATGCCACTGGAGAAACCGAACCAGACGTACAATCCATTCATGTTGCGGAAAATGGCAGGGATATGATGGGGGCCGGCAATGGTGCCTTCAAGGTAATGCTGGTAGAGGATCGGGATGTCGTCCAGCGTCACCTTGCCCACGAACAGCATGGGTATGATCTCCGGCACGCCGGCGTTGATGGCGCTGCGGATGAAGTTCACGTTCTCGACGAAGCCACGCAGATACGACAGGTCCTTGGTGAACGCCGAGCCTCCGGCGAGCATGCCGCCCCGGAATACCCGCTGGGTGATGCGATAGCTTTCGCGTTCGGTGAGACCGCGGTTCACGAAGTGGCGATAGACCTCGATGAAATCCGCGCCCTGCTCCGCCATGTCCACAGCCACCACGCGATCGCTCACCCGCAGCGCACGCTGCGGGTAGGAGCTGAATGTGAGGGTTTCCATCAGCACGGCCAGGCCTTCCTGACACGCCGTCACCCGGGGTGAACCCACGCTGAGCCAGCTGGCCCAGGGCTGGCGGCGCCCGTTCAGCGTGGTGCCCACGTGCACCCAGCCCTCGTGGACCTCCAGGATCTGCAGGTCGAACTCGGAGAAGTCGGAATCCTGGTTGATCTTGATGTAGTCACCGCCGGCCGCCGCGTCGGACACGATGCCGTCGCTTAGCATCACGCGGATATCCCCGGCCGGAAAATAGTTCTGCAGACGCTGACGCAAGAGTCTGACGGCATCGGCCGCCGCGATGGTCTTGCCGTAGGGGCGGCTCATGTGTTCGGCCGCGGGCAGAGAGAAGATCTGGCAGAGTTTCTCGCCCAGCTTGAGCAGCGTCTTGCGGTCACCGCGCAGCCGGTCGGAGGCCGAGCCGTACAGTTCGCGGCTGATCTGCCCGAAGGCTGACTGTCCGCGGTTCTTCAGCAGGTCGATCACCAGCAGGTACTGCTCGATGGTGGCGCACAGGATGCTGCCCAGACCGTCGTGGGCGCCGAGCTGGCGCTGCACATCCTCACGCAGTTCCCGAAAACGTGCAGCGAGCTGGTCAGGCTGGAAGTTCAGGGCGATGGCCTCGTAGTAGGCCAGATCAACCGGTGGCAGGCGCGTGCCCTTGCCGGCGATGAAGTCCTGCTCGAAACGCGCAGGCCACTTGATGGCATCGAGTATCCGGATGGGCTGCTGCAGCGCGATCAGTCGATCCGAGAGCGTCCTGACGCGCTGGCGATACTCCGAGGGGTTCATCCGATATACAGCTCCTGCTGCAGGACACGGGAAATCTGCACCAGCGCGATACGCTGCTCCTCGAGGGCGAGGACCTGGAAGCTGAAGCCCTCCAGTTCCAGAATCGCGCCCACCTCGGGCAGGCCGTCGAACTTGCTCATCAGGAAACCGGCCAGCGTGGCGAAGTCGTCGATGTCGGCGTCGAACAGGCCCGTTTCCAGAACGCGGGACAGTTCGTGCAGGTCGGCGTGGCCAGCAACGCGCCACTGCCCCTCCTCCAGCGCCTCGATGGCGGGCGTCTCGTCCTCGTCGGGGAACTCGCCCGCGATGGCCTCGAACACGTCGATGGGCGTGATCAGGCCGGCGATGGTGCCGTACTCATCCACCACCAGCACCAGCTGGCCCCTGGAGCGACGCAGTGTCTCGATCAGGGGCAGCACGGCGATGGAATCCGGCACATAGATGGGCTTGCGCAGGGCGTCGCGCAGCGTGATGCGGCCGTTGACGGCCAGATCATTGAGCAGATCCTTGGCGCGGGCGATGCCCACGATCTCATCCAGGCTGCCCTTGCAGACCGGGAAGAAGCTGTGCGGCGTCTCGATGAGCATGGCACGGGTGGTGCCCACGTCGTCTTCCAGGTCGACCCAGGAGATGTCGGTGCGTGGCGTCATCAGCGAGCGCACGGAACGCTCGGCCAGTGTCAGCACGCCGGTGACCATGTTGCGCTCGGCCACATGGAAGGCGGCCTCTTCCTCGGCGGCGGCCTTCTCGTCCACGGTTTCCGGCTGATCATAGGCACGTCCGCCCAGCAGGCTGAGCACCGCGGCGGCCGTGCGCTCGCGCAAGGGGCGGCGAGCCTCGTTCTTCTGCCGGTTGCGGTTCGCCACCTGGTTGAAGAACTCGATGGTGATGGAAAAGCCGATGGCGGCGTAGAGATAGCCCTTGGGAATGTGGAAGCCGAAACCATCGGCCACCAGGCTCAGGCCGATCATCAGCAGGAAGCTCAGGCACAGCACCACGACGGTCGGGTGCTTGTCGACGAACTCGGTCAGCGGCTTGGACGCCAGCAGCATGAGGGAGACGGAGATCACCACCGCCGTCATCATCACATAGATGTTGTTGACCATGCCGACCGCCGTGATCACGGCGTCAAGCGAGAACACGGCATCCAGCACCACGATCTGCGACACCACCAGCCAGAAGCCGGCATAGACACGGTTTTCCAGATGCACGCGCGCGGACCCCTCCAGGCGCTCGTGCAGTTCGGTCGTGGCCTTGAACAGCAGGAACAGGCCCCCGAACAACAGGATCAGGTCGCGTCCGGAGAACGGCACCGTGAAGACAGTGAACAAGGGCGTGGTCAGCGTCACCAGCCAGGAGACAATGCTGAGCAGACCGAGCCGCATGATGACGGCCAGTCCCAGCCCGATGATGCGGGCCTTGTCACGCTGATGCGGGGGAAGTTTGTTCGCCAGGATGGCGATGAAGACGAGATTGTCGATGCCCAGCACCACCTCGAGAATGATCAAGGTGATGAGGGCGACCCATAACGAAGGGTCCAACAGGAATTCCATAAATCCTCTGTGGGTGGAAACGGAAGCCCGAGTTTAGCCGGGAAACGTGGCGAAGGTAAACGCCGCGTGTGGCAGGTCTGCTTGCAGCAGTGGCGGCGGATGCCGAGGTATACCCGCAAGCGGACGCGATGCCATAATCGCCACAGCCCATTGAGCCGCCATGACAAGGTCCATGAATTCTCGCCGCCTGAATCTGCTGATGCTGCTCTGCCTGAGCACCCCTGCCCTGGCGCGGGACGCCACGCCGCAGCCGCAGATCCTGATCACGGGCGCCAGCCCGGCCCTCGAGGCCAATATCCGGGCCCTGCTCTCCATCGACAGCGAGCGCTGCGACGCCGATCAGGTGCTGCTCGACTCGCGGCGCCCGGCGCTGCGCCGCGAGATCGAACGTGCTGCGCAGGGACTGGGCTTCTATCGCCTCACGCACAGCCTCGAATTCAGCCGCGCCGACGAGTGCTGGGCCCTGCGCATCGACGTGGTGCCTGGCGACCGGGTGCTGTTCGGCAATGTCGACGTGCGCTTCCCGGGCACCGAGGCTGCCGCGGCCGCACCCTTCGCCACCCTGCTCGCCGGCTCGCCGGTGGTCGAAGGCGCCGTGCTCAATCACCGCCTCTACGAGAACCTGAAGTCCTCCCTCAGCGCCCTGGCGGTGGAGAACGGCCATTTCAGCGCGCGCTTCTCACGCTCGGAACTTGCCGTGGACCTGGCGCGCAATCGCGCCGACGTGGTGATCGAGTTCGACCCGGGCCCGCGCTACGGCTTCGGCAGCATCGACATCAGCCCCATCGAGGCGTTGTCGGAGCGTTTCATCTCGCGCTTCGTGCCCTTCGCGCCCGGCGCGCCCTATTCCACCGAGGCGCTGGTGGCACTGCGCGAGAGCTTCAACAACAGCCAGTACTTCTCCGATGTGGCCGTCACGCCCCAGCTCACCTCGGCACAGACCGCGCCCGGCGCCGCGCGCACGGTACCGGTGAACATCGCCCTGCAGGTGCGGCCACGCCGTTCCTGGACCGGCGGACTGGGCGTGACCACCGACAACGGACCGCGCATGACGGTCAATTACGAGGACCGCTATTTCAACCGCTCCGGCCACCGGCAAAATGGCGATGTGGCGCTGTCCACCATGGAAAGCCGCGCCAATCTGAGCCACATCATCCCGATGGCCGACCCGGCGACGGAGAGCCTGAGCGTCTCTCTGGGCTATGTGGGCCAGGACAACGACACCTTCAGCATCGACACCTACAAGCTCGGGGTGAGCTATCGCTCCACCATCGACATTCCGCTGCTCGGGGATGAGTGGCTGCAGAACATCTTCAGCAACTTCCAGCGCGAGAACAGCGCGCTGAACACCGTGACGGTGAACTCCCACGAGAGCAGCAACCTGACCATCTCCGGCATCAACTGGACGCGCACGGCGGCCGACGACCCGATCTTCCCGACCCGGGGCTGGCGCGTCTTCACCCAGGTCAGCGGTGCCTCCAACGCGTTTGTGTCCGACCTGAGCTTCCTGCAGCTGTATGGCAGCGGCAAGCTGGTGCAGACCGTGGGCCCCGGGCGCGCCCTGCTGCGCGTGGAGGCGGGCACCACCCTGGTGGACGGCGTGAGCGAGCTGCCTGTGTCCATCCGTTACTTCACCGGGGGCGATCAGAGCGTGCGCGGCTATCAGTTCGGCAGTCTGGGCGCGCTCAACGCGCTGGGCGAGGTGATCGGGGGCAAGCATCTGCTCACGGCCAGCGTGGAGTACGACTTCAGCGTGCGCCCGAGCTGGAAGCTCGCGGTGTTCATGGACGCAGGCAATTCCTTCGCCGACTTCACCAACATCACCCTCAACAAGAGCGCGGGCCTCGGCCTGCGCTGGCTGTCGCCCATCGGCCCGATCCGGGCCGACATCGCCAAGGGCCTGGACGGCGGCAACTTCCGTCTGCACATCACCATGGGGCCGGACCTGTGAGCCCGCTGCTGCGTCGACTGCTGCTCACTCTGGCCGCGCTGGCGGGCGTGGTCCTGCTACTGCTCGGCGCTCTGGCGGCCGTGATCAGCACGCCCGCAGCCAGCCGCTGGGCCTTGAGTCAGGCGCAGCTCGCGGCCGCCGTGGCCGGCCTGCAGATCGAGGTCGGCCGCCAGAGCGGCACCCTGCTGCGCGGCCTGCAACTGCAGGACCTGACGCTGCGCCTGGCCCCCAACCGCGTGCAGGTGCAGGCGCTGCAGGTGCGCTGGAACCCGTTCAGTCTGCTGAGCGGCACGCTGGTGCTCGACGAACTGCGGTTGCAGGGACTCGACGTGGAATGGAACAGCGCACCGACCGACGCCGCAATGCCCGCCCTGGCGCCCCTGCTGGCGGCCCGACTGCCGTTGCCCATCGCTCTGGAGCTGGACGCCCTGCGTCTGGAGCAGGGGCAACTGAGCCTGGACGGCAGCCGGCTGGAGATTGTGCAGGCTGCGCTGAATGCCCGTCTGGACGGCACCGCCCTGGCGCTGGACGACATGCTCCTGCAGACCCCGACGTTGCAGGTGCGCGGCACGCTGCAGGCCGACCTGACGGGCAGCGTCGCACTGCGCGGCGCGCTCGACTGGCAGTTCGACAATGCCGCCGCGCCGGCGTCCGCCGCCGGGCACCTGGTGCTCAGCGGCACACTCGACACGCTGGGCGTGACTCACAGCCTGCACACACCCCTGCAGGTGGAGACCCAGGGCAGTCTCGTGCTCAATCTGGCCACCGGGGGCGGTGCGCCGACACTGGGCTTGACCCACACGCTGCAGACCCAGTCGCTGGCCGGCCTGCTGCCCGACGGCGGGGCGCAGGTGAGTATCCGCGAGGCCGAGATCAGCACCACCGGCTGGCCCGACGCGCTGCAGATCAGCGGCCTGGGCGCCCTGCGCGTGAGCAATGCCGAGGGCACGCCGCTGCCGGACGAGCTGGCGCTCAACTGGAACGCCGTGCTGCACAGCCAGTCGCTGCAGGTGGATCAGCTGAGTCTGAGTACCCGCAGCGGCAATCTCGGCGGCAGCGGCGAGTTGCGCTGGGACGACGGCGTGCAGGCCAGCCTGAGCTATGTGCTGCGCGAGACCGACGCCAGCCGCTACAGCGCGCTGCTGCCTGCGGGTGTGCTGCCGGGCGAGCTCGCCAGCACGGGCAGTCTGACGCTGCAGCAGCGCCCCGACGCGCTGAATGGCCGGCTTGTCATCGATTCCCTGCAGGGCACGCTCAACGACTACCCCTTGGCAGGCAGTGGCGAGATCGCCCTCGACGGCGAGGATATCCACTTGCAACGGCTCTCCCTGCGCAGTGGCCCCAATACGCTGCAGGTGGACGGCCGCTGGGCCGAAAGTCTCGACCTGCAGCTGCGTCTGCAGGCCCCGCAGCTGGGCACGCTCTCGCCACTGCTGGCGGGCAGTCTGGACGCCACGGCCGCCATCGCGGGCACCCCGCAGGCTCCTCGCCTGACCTTGCAGGCCGACGGCAGCGCCCTGCGCGTGGGCCGCATGGCGATTGCGAGCCTGAATGCAACCGGCGCCCATGCCGAGGGCCGCAACCGAGTGAAGGTGAATGCCCGGGAGCTGAGCCGAGACAGTGTCACTGCTCGTTCGATGACACTTATCATCCTAGGGGGCGCAGAGGCACATCGGCTGCAGCTCAGTCTGGACAGCCCGTTCCTGCAGGCGCAGGTCGCCGTCGAAGGTGCGCTGAGCGGGCTGACGGCGGACACGGCGCTGCAATGGACGGGCCGCCTGCGCAGCGGAACGCTGGGCACGGAGCTGGGCGAGTGGCGCCTGGACAGCCCTGCCGCCTTGCGCTGGAGCCCTGCGGACTGGCAGCTCGCCGAGCACTGCTGGCAACAGGCCGGCAGCAGAACCTGCCTGCAGGCCACGGGCGCCGCGGATGGGGCCCTGCAGGCCACGGCCCGCCTGCAGGGCCTGCCGCTCGACCCTTTCAACGCACCCACCACGCCGGCGCCAGGCCGTCAGCTGCCCGCCCTGCCGCAGGGCACCACGCTGACCGGTCTGCTCGACGCCACGATCAATGTCGCGGGCATGGCAGGCGCCACCCTGCCCGACCTGCGCGTGGCGGCTGACCTGCAATTGCAGAATGCCATGCTCACCCTGGCCACCCCTGCGAGGGCGTCGGACGACGACGCCCCGGCGGCCGTGCCGCGGCAGCTGCAGCTGCGCATTGCCACCCTGAGCGCCGAGCAAGTGGCGGGCGCCTGGCAGTTGCAGAGCCTGCTGGAATTCGCCCAGCCTCGGCTTGGCGCGACCGCCGGCCTGCAGGGTTCGGCGCGCACCCGCCTGAACATCGCCCCGTCCGGCGCCCTCGACGGCGACGTCGCCCTGGGGTTCGCGGCCTTGCAATGGGTGGAGGCGCTGGTGCCCGCCCTGCGCAATGTCGACGGCCGCCTGACCGGACTCGCCGTCATTGGCGGTTCGCTGCAGACCCCGCAACTCGGAGGCACCCTGAACCTGCAGGACGGGGCGCTGGAAGTGCCCGCGCTCGGCCTTGCACTGGAGGGTGTCAACGCCAGCCTCGTCGCCGACAACGACGCGCGTCTGGCGCTGCAGGGCGAGGCCCGCTCCGGCACCGGCTCGCTGCGCTTCTTCAGCGATGTCGAGGCGCCCCTCAGTGAGACCCCGACGCTGCACCTGCGGCTGGTCGGCGACAATTTCACGCTGGCCGAGCGCCCCGAACTGCGCATGACCGTGAGCCCGCAACTGACGGTGGAGGCGAGCCCGCAGGGCGTGCATGTCAGCGGCAATCTGCTGCTGCCCTTGCTGGACGTGCGCATCACCAGCCTGCCCGAGACGGCCATCGATGTCTCCGCCGACACCGTGCTGGTGGCCCAGCCCGAGGATGGCCCGGCCGTGCGCAATGCAGCCACCTCATCCCTCGGGCCACTGCAGAACGTGCCGCTGACGGCCCAGGTCTCACTGCAGCTGGGCGAGGCCGTGCATTTCGCCGGCTGGGGGCTGGACACAGACCTGAACGGCGCCCTGGAGATTACGCAGCGCGCCACTGGCGCTCCGCTGACCTATGGCGAACTGACCGTGCGCCAGGGCAGCTACCAGACCTATGGGCGCACGCTGAACATCGAGCACGGCAAGTTGCTGTTCTTCGGCAGCTATGACAACCCCGCGCTGGACATCCGCGCCACGCGGGAGGCCGAGGACGTGAAGGTGGGCGTGCAGATGAACGGCACGCTGCGCAATGTCAGCAGTCAGCTGTTCTCCACCCCGACGCTGCCCGACGGCGACATCATCGCGGTGATGCTGACGGGCCGCCCGCTGGCCGAAGTGGGCAGCCAGGACAGCAATGCGCTGGTGGGCGCCATCACCTCGCTGGGCATCAACCAGGGGCAGAACCTGACGAACCAGATTCGCAATCAGCTGGGCCTGGACACGCTGGCCATCAGCAGCACGGGGGACGTGGCCAACAGCAGCCTGACCCTCGGCAAGTATCTGACGCCGCGCATCTTCATCCAGTACGGCATCGGGCTGTTCGAGACGGAGTCGACGCTGGCGGTGGATTACACGGTGTCGGAACGGGTGAAGCTGGAGGCGAAGTCGGGGAGTACACAGAGCCTGGACATCACCTATACGGTGGAGCGGTAGGGCTTCTCGCGTCTGCATGGTCCGTGGCGGGCCGGGCTTGAAATTTGAGGCGGCAGCCCTGTTCACGGCATGGGCTGAATGCCGTTGTGTACAGACTGACGAGAGAGAACCATGAAAGACACGCGTAATCTGTGGATTGCAGGACTTGCCAGCGTCCTGGTCATCACCCTGGCCGCCTTGGGCTGGTCGCACTGGCGCCTGAGCAACGAGCTGCAGGCCCTGCGCGGCGATGAGCCGTCCGCCAACCCCGCCCTGCTGGAAAGACTGGAGGAGATGGCCGAGGAACAGTCGCGCCCGCGCGGGCCGGCCTCCCTGTTCGACCCGGACTTCGACCCCTTCGGCGCCAGCCTGTTCGGCACCGACCCCTTCGCGCGCCTGCAGCAGATGCAGTCGCAGATGGACCAGCTGTTCAACACCGTGAACAGCAGCTTCGGCTTCAGTGGCTTTTCCGCCGCGTTCCAGCAACCGCAGATCGCGGTGGAGGAGCTGGACAAGGAATTCCGCGTGGTGATCACCCTGACCGAGGGCAGCGAAGTGGAGCTGGAGACGGCATTGGAGGACACCACGCTGTCCATCTCCGCCCAGGTGCGCAGCAGCGTGCAGGACCGCCGCGCCGGGCTGCAGACGAGCAGCACCAGCGTGAGTCAGTTCTCACGCCGCATCGATCTGGGGGAACCGGTGGACGCGCGCGGCATGCGCACGCAGAAGTCGGACAGCGAGATCGTGATCACGGTGCCGAAGCTGGGGTGAGCAGGAAAACGGCGCGTCAGTCGCGCCGTGGCACCGAGTCGATGGCTCGGGCGAGATCGCGGGGGGATGCGCCGAGGGCCAGCAGCGACTTCATGAGCAGGTCCACTGACACGCCTGGATCCCCGGCCTCCATCTTCGCGATGCGCGACTGACTGGACTGCACCAGCCTCGCGAGGTCGGCCTGAGTCAACTCACTTTGCAAACGACGCTCGCGCAGGGCAAGCGACAGGGCAAGTTTCACCTGCACGTAATCCGCTTCCTGCGGCGACAGACCGAGAAACTCTTCGGCACTGCCCACTCGCCAGCCTGCCGCCTCCAGTCTTTCACGCTTGTCTGCTCGCATGGTCGTAACTCCTCAATCGGCTTCTGCAGCGCATCAAGGCGCTGGCAGGGGTGGTGTCGGTCTTCTTTGCCATCACTTCCACAATGACGACGGCATCGGAATCCAGTCGGTAGAAAATTCGCCAGTCAGCCCCTTCGTCAGTGATGCGCAGCTCGTGACAGCGCGCGCCAATCACTGGCATCGGCCGGGACTGGGGCATTCCCAACAACTCGCCTTGCTGCAATAGGCGCAGCAGATACCCGGCCTCCAAGCGAGCGGCGCGCGAGAAGGGAGGCGACTTCACATCTCCATGTAGCCAGACCACCGGCTTGTCCATTGTGCCCATGGCATGATCCTTATGCCCAATATGACATAAATACTGAAAACACAAAACGGAAAATTCCGTTCTGGTGCCATCAAGCGTAGCAGTTGGATGACGAGGTGCTGGTCTGCAGCCCGGGGCTTGAACAAGCCGGCTGACTCATGGATAAAGCCGGGGACGTGCGTGACGTGGATTGGGATTGATTTGAATTTGATGGGATAAAGGACGCGATTTTCACGAAATCGGATTGGCGCAAAATCGTCGATTTACTGTGTTCAAGGTCAACACACTGATAGTAATTGGAACAGGACTTCAGCCTGAACACCCTGTGACTGGCCCCCTTGGCTCCCCTCTCCCGAAGATCGAGGAGCCCAGCGTCGCGCGGCACTGGATGGAGTCGGGCGGCGCACGAAGCCCAAAGACCTCAGAACTTCGACCCCAGAATCCACGTATCAGACCGCGCCCACGCCTCCTCGAAGCGCTTGTCGATCTCCTCGTCCACCTTGCCCTGCGCCGCCAGCGCCTGCTTGATGCCGAAGAGCGCCCAGCCATTGTGCGGATGCTCGCGCAGGTCCTCCTCGTACAGACTGATGGCCTTGTCGAACTCGCCCACCTCGATGTAGGCCGCGCCCAGCCAATGCTTGGCCGAGAACGGGTAAGGCTCCGGCTCGTCATAGATGATGGCGTCGTAGGCGTCCGTCGCATGCTCAAAGGCCTCGACGGCACTCGCCATGTCGCCCGTGCTCCAGGCGATCTCGCCCTCCAGGATGCCCACCAGCACTTCCAGCAGATTGTTGCCGTCATGGAAGCGGTAATTGTCGGTGGTGTCCGCCGCCAGTTGATCCAGCTTGGCCAGATACTCGCGCGCGGTGGCCGTGTCGCCCATCTTCAGCGCGGCATAGCCCTGGGCAAAGTCCCAGGAGCCGCCGTCGAAATCACTGTTCTCCGGCCGCTTGCTGACCGCCGCCACTTCGTCGAAGCGGCCGAAACGCACCAGGGTCAGCACGTGATAGATGGAGCTGTCCATCAGCTTGTCGTAGTCCTTGGCCGCCTGGATGGCGATGGCGCCCTGCCCGTCCATGCTGGCCGCGAACAGCAGCATGGCCAGATTGTGCATCGGGTAGATGGCGAAGCCTTCGCCGATGGCCGCCTTCTGATCGGAATGCCAGGCCTGGATGTTGGCGCGCACGGAGTCGTTCCAGCGCCCGATCTCGTTCCAGGTGTGGCTGGGCATGTGGTTGATGTGGCTCGCGCCCGGAATGGCATTGCCCAGGAATTCCGCGCACTCCTCGGCCAGGCCGGGGTTGGGCGTGGACTCGGTGGCGTGCACATACAGGTGACAGGCGCCCACGTGGGTGATGTCGCGCTCCAGCACGCTGGTCAGCACATTGTGCAGGCGTATCACATCCGGATCGTCGAGGTCCCGGGTGCCGCGACGCGGTTCCAGCAGGAACAGGGCATCACCATAGAGCGTGACGATGTCCAGATCATCCGGGTATTTCGCGGCCACTTCCGCCATGGCATCGGCATAGGCCTGCTCCTGCTCCATGCGACGCTCGGCCGAGAAGTTCGCCACGTAGCGCTGGGACATGGCCATGATCAGATCGGCTTCCTTCTGCGTGGCCTGGTCCAGACGACGCAGCGCCTCGCGGATGGCGGCATAGGCGCGCGGCGACTCTTCGGCGGTCATTGGCCCGTTCAGATACGAGCCCCAGGCCCAGGCCTCGCCCCAGTAGCAGATGGCGCATTCCGGGTCGAGCTTTTGCGCCTCGCGGAAGGAGCGCGCGGCATCCACCTTGGTGAAGGCATACATCATCTGGAAGCCCTGGTCGAAAAAGGCCTGGGCCTGCGGATTGCGCGTGGAGATCGGGTAGCTGTGGTCTCCCAGTGCGGTGGTGTAGAGGGAAATCGGGGTGTTGAACTCTGCCGGATCGGGCACGCTCGCATGATCCTGCGCAAGCACGGCGGGGGCGCTGGCAAGGGCGGCCAGACACAGCAGAAGGGTGGCGGAAAAGCGCATGATCGTCTCCTGGAAGCAAGATTCTTGAACTGCAGGCAAGCCTAGTGAAGAGCGTGAGGAATGTCCACACGGCAACTTGGCCCACCCTCTTCATCCGGGGCTGAGTGACGCGGTTCGCTGGCACAGGGCGAGGCCACGGGGCGCCGTCAGCGCCTTCAGCGGCATAAGAGACCCGCACCGAGTGAGCAATGAGACCGAGGCTCGTTGCGATGCGAGGGCAGCGGGGACCGCTGCGGGTCAGCCGCAGAAGGCGCTGACGGCGCCCCGTGGCCGGGTCAAGTATGGTTCGCCTGCATGCAGGCTCCAACACTCAGCCGTCGATTCGATACCGCAACTTGATCGCCCACGTGTCGATGATCTTGTCCGTCCACGCCGACTGGAACATGTCCTGCGTGTCGCCCTCGAAGCTGCGCGGCAGATTGCTGCCCCGTGTGTACACCACGAACAGATCCGACAGCGGCGCGATCTCCCAGCGATAGCGCGCCTGGAAACTCATGCGACTGATGATGAAGTCCTGACTCGGCCCCGGCGGCGGCAGGATCTGCTCCATCGTGTCCAGCCGGCCCGAGCGGATGCGGTAGAACTCGTCGGCATTGGCGTCGATGCCCGCCCACTGCATCGACACCCGGAACTGCTGCTTCGCCGTGAGGAAATACTCCATCGCCAGCTTCGGCGCCCATTCCTTCGTCTCGTAGGAGTTGATGCGCCCGCCACCCCGGTTGACCAGCCAGCCTTCGCGATCCACGCGGTCCACATCCAGCTGCACCGAGAAACGATCCGCCGGCCGCCACACCACGCCCACCGAGGCCGTGAGTCGGCGCACGCCCAGGAATTCCTGCTGCAGGTTCATGGCGCCGCGCAGGCTCACCGCCCGCGCCCGGTCACTCGTCCAGCTCAGCCGGCCGTCCCAGCGCTCCGGAATCTTGAACGTGCCATTGCCACGGCTCAACTCGTCGTCCACGCGACGCGGGAAATAGTTCATGCTCAGGCCAAGACTGTGATTGTTGTTGAACACCCAGTCCTGATCGGTGTAGATGCCGGCGCGAATGCCCTCGCCCTTCGCGTTCCAGTAGTAGCGCAGGATGCCGCTGCGCGTGCGGCTGCGCAGGTTCGGCAGGTCCGACTCGGTGACCTTGTACTGATACTCCACGCCGATGCTGTCATTGCGGCGCCAGAAACCAAAGTCGTCGATGTCCAGGGTCTCGTCGAGGTATTCCGCGCCGATGCGGTGCTGCCGCCCGCGATCCGGCTGATAGCTGGCATCGAAGAGCATGCCCTTGCCCGTGGTGCCCGCCACATCGCTGTGCAGCAGCTGGCCGTCGAAGAGCCAGCGCGTGTCGGCCGAGAAATAGTGCAGGTCGATGCCATTGACCGAGGCATCGGCCACGTCGGACTGCAGCTGCGTGTTCATCCAGCCGATGGCACGGCGGCCGCCGCCCGAGGTGTCCTCGTAGAGCAGACGCCCCACCAGGAACTCACGGCCCTCGGCCTGCACGCGTGCGGCATTGCCCAGCGCGTCGCGGCCGCGCAGCTCGCTGTCATCCTCAGCCGCCAGGAAGGCGCCATAGCGCAGATTGCCCGACTGACCAGTCAGCTTGACCGCGCCCAGCAGATCGGCCGGACGCCCCAGGTCCACGTCGCTCGCCGTGAAGCCGGCGGGCAGCTGATAGTCCGGCGTGGCACCGATGCGGCGGGTGTTGAGCATGGTGGTGGGCTGGCCGCGCGCGCCCGAGCCCCGCGGACCGGCATTGCTCGGCCCGCCGTCATCGCCGGCACGCGGCGAGGTGATGAAGATCTCCTGCCCTTCCAGGAAGAAGGCGCGCTTCTCGGCGTAATAGGTCTCGAAGGCGTCGAGGTTGACGATCACATCGTCGGACTCCACCGAGCCGAAATCCGGGTTCAGCGTGGCCGCCAGCTGCAGGTTCGAGGACGGACGCCAGTAGATGTCCGTGCCCACACGGCTGTCGCGCTGGTTGCTGCCATTGTCGAAATTGCTGGCGATGAAGGGATACCAGGTCAGCTGCTGGCGCGGCGCGATGTCGCGCACGCTCACCAGCGTGAAGGCCGACAGAAAGCCTGGCGAGGTGTCAGGCAGCGCCGGCATGGACCAGGTCTCGTTGCTCTGCGCGATGCGCCGCTCGGTGTACAGCCCCAGGGTGCGCACGTCACCCGCCGAGGGCAGACTCATCATGGACCAGGGCACGAAGATCTCGGCGGTCCAGCCATCGGCCGTGGCTGCCGTGCGGGCATTCCAGGGGCCGTCCCACTGCAGGTTGATCTGACGTTCGGGCAGGATGGTGCCGTCGTTGAGGGTGTCGCCCAGGTTGATCTGCAGCAGATAACCGTAAAGCCCGCTGCCCGACGGGTCGAGCCCCAGCACGAAGGCGTCGCGCTCCAGATCCTGATCGCGGGAACTCATGCGGGCGATCAGCGTGTCCGGCGCCTGCTGGTTGTGTACCGCCACGTAGAGGCCGCGCTCGGTGTAGAAGAACCGGGTCAGGGTCTGCAGTGCGGGTGTCGCCAGCGTGTCGGGGCGGATCACGCGCATGCCGTCAAAGGGGGCGACCTGCTGCCACACGGCCTCGTCGGGCACGCCATCCAGGGTGATGCCGGCGGTGGCGTGCTCGAAACGCGGCAGCTCGGCAGGCGGCGCCTCGGCATTCTGGGCCAGGAGAGTGACAGGTGTCAGGAACAGGGCGGCCATGCCGGCCAGCGGCAGGACACAGCGCCCCGCCGCAGAGTTCTTCTTGTTGTGCTTCACGATGCAATACCCGGGGACTTCAAAAGGCCCGGATACTAGCACAGCTTCCGAGCAGGCTGGACGCTCACCTGCCAAGGCAATGCCTCATGTCGCTGCACACGGGGCACCAATCCCGGCCCTTGCATTTTGCGTATTGCCCCAAGTTATAAGAGGATCGCTCGACACCAAAAAGGAGCCCGACCATGATCCGCACCGCCCAGGAAACCATTGCCAACTTCTTCAAGATGGAGTCAGCCAGCGGCCTGCTGCTGATGGCTGCCGCCGTGCTCGCCATGATCATGGCGAACTCGCCACTGGCGCCCTGGTATGAGCTGCTGTTCGACACTCCCGTGCAGGTGAAGATCGGCCAGCTCGACGTCGCCAAACCCCTGCTGTTGTGGATCAACGACGGCCTGATGGCCATGTTCTTCTTCCTCGTCGGCCTCGAGCTCAAGCGCGAGCTGGTGGAAGGGGAACTCTCCAGCCTGCGCAAGATCGTGCTGCCCGGCGTGGGCGCCATCGGCGGCATGGCCATTCCCGCAACGATCTACCTGTTCGTCAATGCCGACGACCCGACCGCCGTTTCCGGCTGGGCCATCCCGGCTGCCACCGACATCGCCTTCGCGCTGGGCATCCTCTCCCTGCTCGGCTCCCGCGTGCCCGTGGCGCTGAAGGTGTTCCTGACCTCGCTCGCGATCTTCGACGACCTCGGGGCCATCATCATCATTGCGATCTTCTACACCGCGCAGATCTCGCTGACCTCCCTCGCCGTCGCGGGCGCCTGCATCCCCGTGCTGTATCTGCTCAACCGCTACGGGGTGACCGCGCGCAGCGTCTACCGCATGGTCGGCATCATCATGTGGGTGTCCATGCTCAAGTCCGGCGTGCATGCCACGCTCACCGGCGTGATCCTGGCGCTGTTCATCCCCATGCGCTCGCCGAGCGACCCGGACGAGCGCCCGCTGCACGACTGGCAGCACGACCTGCACGTGCTGGTGGCCTTCATGATCCTGCCCGTGTTCGCCTTCGCCAATGCAGGCCTGGCCCTGCAGGGGGTGGGGCTGGAGCAGATGCTGCACGGTGTGCCGCTGGGGATCGCCCTGGGGCTGTTCCTGGGCAAGCAGATCGGGGTGTTCGGGCTGTGTGCGCTGGCCATCAAGCTGCAATGGGCTGACATGCCGCGCGGCATGAACTGGCTGTCGCTCTACGGCACCAGCGTGCTGTGCGGGGTGGGCTTCACCATGAGCCTGTTCGTCGGCTCGCTGGCGTTCGAGAGTTCCGGGGTGAACATGATCTTCGACGAGCGCCTGGGCATCATCATCGGTTCGCTGTTCTCCGGCATACTGGGCTACCTGGTCCTGCGCTTCAGCCTGAACAAGGCCTGAGGCAAACAGGCAGCAAAGAAAGAGGGGTGGCTCCTTGCGGAACCACCCCTCTCGTTTTTCCAACTCAGTCAGACGTGTCTTACATCTCGTAAGTCACGCGGGCGTAGAGCAGACGGCCAGTCGGGTCGTACATGATCGATTCCATGCCGCCCAGCATCGGTACTTTCTGGGGCAGACGGTCGAACAGGTTGCGGGCGCCCACGGTGAAGGCAAGCTCGCCACCCAGTGCTTCGAACTGGCTGAAGTTGTAGGACGCATCCACGGTGGTGAAGGCGCGCAGCGTGTCCACAGTGCGGTAGTTGCTGAACGGCAGACGGGCCTGATAGGCGAACGGGTTCGCATCAAACACCATGTCGTGCAGGTAACGCACTGTCACGTTCGCGCTGTGCTGACCAGAGAGCCAGCCCAGGCTGAGGTTCGACTTCCAGCGCGGCAGCGGGGGCACGGCGCCAGTCGGCTCGTTCTGGAGGCCGGCACCTTCCACCACGGGGCGGTCAGGACGCAGCTGGTAGGAGTACGTGTCGAGGTAGGACGCATCCAGGGCAACGTTGATCATGCCCAGGTCGGCCAGGTCGAAACGGTAGCTCAGCTTCAGGTCAGTGGCGCGTACCAGCATGCTGGAAGCATTGCTGTCGCCGCTGATGATGCGGTCGATCTGATCCATCGCATCCGGGTTGCGCTGAATGCGCTTGTCGGAACGTGGGTCAGCATTCCAGGCAGCCACCTGCGCCAGCGAGGGCTTGCCAGGACCGGCGAAGCCAGTGGCCTGCTGGAAGTTGAAGTAGTCAGTCGCCAGCACGTCGGTGGTGGTGGAGGTGACGATACGGTCGGTGAAGTCAGTCTCGCTCCAGTCGATCTGCAGACGCATGCCTTCGATCAGATCCAGTTCGAAACCGATGCTCTTGGTGTCGGCAGACTCGGGCACCAGGTTCGGGTTGCCCTTTGAGCAGTTCGCAGTGAACGCCGCGAACGTCGTGAAGGGGTCAGACACGTTGGTCAGACCACAGGACTCGGGGGAGTTCAGCTGTGTCAGGCTCGGGGCCACGAACGAGGAACCCATGCTGGCACGCACGGTCAGGAAGTCGAACGGGGTGTACACCAGACCGTATTTCGGGTCGGTGGAAGCCTGGCCAGTGGAGTAGTCTTCGTTGCGCACGGCAGCCTGCAGTTCCAGGTTGTCGAGCAGCGGCAAAGACAGTTCCATGAACAGGGAGTCCACAGTGCGCTGGTCGCTGGTCGGGAACAGCTTGGTGCCGATGAATACGTCGCCCGTCAGGCTGTGCAGGCTCGGCATGTTGTTGTAGCCGTCCTTGCGACGCTGATAGCCAAGCGCAGCAGCGATGGAGCCGCCGGGCAGTTCGAAGCCGCCGAGCGGCACTTCACCGTTCAGCACGACGTCGAAGGTCTGCAGCTTGTCCTGATCATTCACACGGTTGCTGGTCAGCACTGTGGAGTCAGCCACGGCCTGAGTGTTCAGGACGGCGGGGCTGGTGGCCACGAAGGGGTTGAAGCAGGCTTCGCGATCGTTGATCACGTCGCAGTTCAGACCCTGAGCGATGGCGCCGAAGCTGAAGTTCGGGGCAAGGCTCTTGTCCTGCTGGAATGCGTAAACGTAAGTCGCATTACCTCTCCAGTCTTCCAGGAAGGGCACAGCGAAGTCGGCCTTGAAGGTCTGACGGTAGCCACGGATGTAGGTGTCGGAACCCAGGGAGCCGTCGGAGTTCAGCTGTGACGGCAGGGTGCCTTGCTTGCCCCAGGGACGCCATGCAGAGAAACGCACATCTTCATAGAACGGAATGCCTGTCGGGCGCACGATCACGTTGCCAGTGGCATCACGATCAGGCACGCGGTCGTTGTTGGCATCCTGTGCGAACAGCGGCGTGCCGTTGGCGCTGACTGCGCGGAAGGGGTTGCCAGGCAGTTCGCCACGGATCACCGGCAGTTCAGACACGCGGCCACCTGGGTTGGAGGCAGAACCACGGTTATAGGCGCGACGCGCGAAGAAGCTGGTCTGTGCGCCCCAGCTGAAATCGGGGCTGACGTCGTAGGACAGGTTCAGGAAGGCAGTGCCGACGTCCTGGGCAGTACGGTAGTCCCAGAATTCGCCGTAGTCATACCAGCAGCGTGTGGCATTCGGTACGCCAGTGGCGGACAGAGTCTGGGAGAACAGGAAGCCGTTCGGGTTGGCACCTTCCTGAGTCGGGTCTTCACGCGTGGCGCCGCAGCCCGGGTCGGGACGTACAGCAGTCACCAGCGCGCCAGAAGCGGTACGACGCAGATTGCCGGCGGCATCGCGCAGGGGCACGGTGTAGTTGCCGGGGTTGGACGTAGAGGAAGAGGTCAGACCGGCGTTCATCTGGTCCGGACGATCGCGCATGCGCAGCGTGCCGTTGGAGCGGAATTCAGCCGCGGCCACGATGTTCAGGCCGTTCCACTCGGTACCGGCCAGTGCGCTGATCATGGTGTCCTTGTAGTCACCACGGTCGTCGCCCTGCTGGTACAGCTCGATCTTGGCGCCGTCATAGGAGCTGCGCGGCACGAAGTTCACCACGCCGGCTACTGCCTGGCTGCCGTACAGTGCCGCAGCACCATCAGTCACCACGTCCAGACGCTCCAGAGCGATCTGCGGAACGAAGGTGTTGACGTTGGTGCCGATCACACGCATGCCGTCCACGAGGTTCAGTGTTGCACCAGTGCCCAGACCGCGCAGGTTGACCGCGATGGAGGTGCTGGAAGTACCAGTCAGAGAGTTCTGTGTAGTCGGGGAGCCCTGGTTGAAGCTCATGTTGGCGACAACGTCACCCAGGCTTGGTGTGCCCTGCATGGCGATGTCTTCTGCACCGATCTGAGTGACCGGAGATGCGGCACGGAATCCTTCCGTGCGACGAATGAATGAGCCGGTAACGACGACTTCTTCTACTTCTGGCGCCTGCGCGAACGCAGAGCCACTGATTTGCAGCAAGGAAATGGAAATGGCTGCACACAGGAGTTTCTTCTGTGGGTATTGACGGTTCAACTTCATATTACGACCTCTAAGGTTTTAATTTGGCCACCCAACAACTGCTCCACCAAAACCGGACAAACTGGTGGTGTCGGGGGGTCGTTTCGAACAGAGGAATTGGCAATGGGAAAAACCTCCCTGCGCATGTGTACTCCATGGCAGTGCGGTTTCTGGCACGATGTTTTGAGCCGACAGTACTTCTTCGCCCTGTTCGGTATTACTCTCCCTCGCGATGAAAGGCCCGTGAGCCAGCCATCACGGGCGCCGACTATATCACCGGCGAAGCGGGTGTAAAGAGGAAGGGGGGAGGTGCGACACAGAAAATTGCAAAAAGTTCCATGTGTCTGACATTGATCAATGCAGAAGGGGAGCAGGAGTCACTCTACACAGAGACAGATGTATTTCTTTTCCAGATAATCGTCGAGCCCGTATTTTGAGCCTTCGCGTCCGATACCCGAGGCCTTGATGCCGCCGAAGGGCGCCAGTTCGGTGGAGATCAGCCCCGTATTGACACCGACCATCCCGCACTGCAGCGCTTCGCTGACGCGGAAGACGCGCCCCACGTCCCGCGTATAGACATACGCCGCCAGTCCGAAGGCTGTGTCATTGGCACAGGCGAGCGCCTCTGTTTCAGTGCGAAAGCGGATCAATGCCGCCACCGGGCCGAAGGTTTCCTCGCGCGTGAGCAGCGCCTGGTGCGGCACATCGCGCAGCACGGTGGGCTGGAAGAAGTTTCCTCCCAAACTGTGGGACGTGCCCCCCGTGGTCACCACGGCACAGTGAGCCAGTGCGTCATCGACATGCTGCTGCACCTTGCGCACCGCCGCCGCATTGATCAAGGGGCCCGTGCTCACACCCTGCATCAGCCCGTTGCCCGGCACCAGCTCACGCACCGCCTCGGTGAGCCGCGCGGTGAACGCCTCGTAGAGGCCGTCCTGCACATAGAAGCGATTGGCGCATACACAGGTCTGGCCGTTGTTGCGGAATTTCGCCACCAGGGCGCCCTGCACGGCCGCCTCGAGATCGGCATCATCGAACACGATGAAAGGGGCGTTGCCGCCCAGCTCCAGGGTCACTTTCTTGATGTCCGGCGCACACTTGGCCAGGAGCTGACGGCCGACCTCGGTGGAGCCGGTGAAGGAGAGCTTGCGCACCGTGGGATTGCTGCAGAGCTCGTCGCCCATGGCCGCAGCCTCGCCTGTGAGCACATTGAGCACGCCCGGTGGGATGCCCGCCTGTTCGGCCAGCACCATCAGGGCCAGCGCCGAGAATGGCGTCTGCGAGGCCGGCCGGGCCACCATGGTGCAGCCGGCAGCCAGCGCGGCACCGGCCTTGCGGGTGAGCATGGCGGCAGGGAAATTCCAGGGGGTGATGGCGGCGGTGACGCCCACCGGCTGGCGGATCACCAGCAGGCGCTTGTCGGCCTGATGCGCGGGAATCACATCGCCATAGGCGCGCTTGCCTTCCTCCGCGAACCATTCGATGTAGGAGGCCGCGTAGGCGATCTCGCCGCGCGCCTCGGCCAGCGGCTTGCCCTGCTCCAGGGTCATGAGCCGGGCCAGATCATCCTGGTGCTGCAGGATCAGTTCGAACCAGCGGCGCAGCAGCGCGGCACGGGCAGCGGCGGTGAGGGCGCTCCAGGCAGGCAGCGCCCGTTCGGCGGCGGCGATGGCACGACGCGTCTCGGCGGCGCCCATGCGGGGCACCTGACCGAGCAGACGGCCATCGGCGGGATTGTGCACGGCCTGGGTGGCGCCACTGTCGGCGTCCACCCACTGGCCGTCGATGCAGGCCTGCTGCCGGAACAGCGTGCGCTCTTGCAGCACAGGCTCTGCGGACGACATCGAGCTTACTGCTCCTGGCTGCGGTCGATGAAACCGTCGCGGTTGGGCATCTGCACCTGCGGCAGACTGGCGCTGTCCAGCACCGTGTCCTCGGCCACGATGCCGCTCAGATGCAGCACATAGGCCACCACCTGATAGACCTCGGTGTCACTGAGGGACTTGGGCGCTGTGGGCGGCATGGCCCGGCGCACATAGTCGAACAGCGTGCTGGCATGCGGCCAGTAGCTGCCCACGGTCATCAGCACAGGCGTGCCCGTCAGGCTGCCCCCGGCCAGCGCCGGCACGCCCTGGGTGCCCTCGCCCTGGGCGCCATGACAGGCGGCGCACTGGGCGTCATAGACCGCCTTGCCCTGGGCGGCGGTGCCGGACCCCGCCGGCAGACCGCTGCCATCAGGCAACACGATCAGGTCGATGCCCGCCAGCTGTTCGGCTGTCACCGGCATGCCCAGCCCGGGCCCGTCAGCGGCCCAGGTCAGTCCTGCCACACTCAGGCTCAGGGCCGCGAGGCCGGCCTTGCTCAAGGCACGCAGATCAGGCGTAAACATTCGTCACCTCGCCCTGGGCAGACACGGCCCAGCTTTGAATGCCATTGAAGTGGTAGCGGTTGGCCGGGCTGTACGTGTTCAGGAACACGTCGCGCGTGGGCTGAACATTGCCAGCCGAGTCGGTGGCCCGGCTCTGCAGCACGGCCGGGGCTCCCTCCCACAGCCAGGGCAGCCGGAAGCGCGTCAGGGCCAGCGACCGCGACTCGCCGTCGATCTGGGCATCGGCCCAGGTGCGACCGCCATCGGCGGACACTTCCACACGGCGGATGGATCCCCGGCCGGACCATGCCAGCCCGGTGATCTCATGGACGCCCTGACGACGCAGGGCCATCTGGCCGGACGGCGAAGTGATGACCGACTTGGTGCCCATGGGGAAGGTGAACTGCAGCGCCTTGCCGTCGGGCAACAGCTCCGTGTAGCGCGAGGTCTCGTCCTTGAAGTTCGCCGGCATGCTGGCGAGCTTTATCAGCGACAGCCATTTCACGCTGACATTGCCCTCCCAGCCCGGCACGAACAGGCGCATCGGGTAGCCCTGCTCGGGGCGGATGGGCTCGCCGTTCTGATACAGCGCGATGAAGACGTCGCGCAGCGCCTTGTCCAGGGGGATCGAGCGGCCCATGCTGGCCCCGTCGGCGCCGGTGGACGTGACCCACGTGGCCTCGGGCAGCACGCCTGCCTCCTCCAGCAGCGTGGACAGGCGCACGCCCGTCCATTCAGCGCAGGACAACAGGCCGTGCAGGCCGCCGACACTGGTGTCCGCCGCTGTCGGGCCGGCCGCGCCGCCGCTGTTGCCGGAGCACTCCAGGAACAGGATGCGGCTCTCCATCGGGTAGGCCAGCAGGTCTTCGTAGCTGAACACCAGGGGCTGACGCACCAGACCACCGATGGCCAGTCGGTGCTGGGCGGGGTCGATGTCGGGGATGCCGGAATGGTGCCGTTCGAAATGCAGGCTGTTGGGGGTGATGATGCCCTGCAGCAGATGCAGCGGTGTGCGCGAGGCGCCCCCGCCGGGCAGGCTCGCGCTGGGCGGCGGCGCCAGGCGCTTGATGTGACCGGCGAAGCTCGACGGATTGCCGTACTCCGACGGGCCGCGCCCCGGAGTGCGGGACCAGGCGGGCATGGTCAGGGCCGGGCCATCGGCGGCCAGGACGCTCTCGGCGACCATGGCCCCGGCGCCGGCCAGGCTCAGGCCCAGCAGATGACGGCGGCTCAGCAGGCCGTTGCCTGCCACTCTTTCCAGCGCAATTGCGGGTGTGTTCTTGTTGTTGTCACTCATGGCGGGGTTACCGGAATTTGTCTTGATGGAAGGTTTGCTGCTACTGTTCGGGCTCTGTTCAAAGCTGGCAGAAAGCCTAAATGTTTGATGTGTCAAAAGCCATAGCAGGTGCCGCGCTGGTGCTGTGCAGCCAGGGCGTGACTGCCCAGGATGCACGGCCGGCGGAAGTCCTCATCGACATGCTGCACTGGGAAGAACGCATCCTCTCCTCCAACACTGAGTATCGCGGCGTGATTGTCGATGGCGAACGCGTGGTGCGGGCCCGGGCCGACGGCACAGCCAGCGCGCTGTACCAGCGCCGGCGCATCAACCTGGATCGCACGCCTTATCTGCAGTGGCGCTGGCGCATCGACAACACCCTGGGCCCCACACACCCCGAGCTGTCCCGCAACGGGGACGACTTCCCTGCCCGGCTCTATGTCATGCGCACCGGCGGCCTGCAGTTCTGGCAGTCGCGCGTGCTGATCTATGTGTGGGCCAGCAATCAGCCCGAAGGCAGCCACTGGATCAGCCCGATTGCCGGCAGCAACACCCGCATGTTCGCGGTGGACTCCGGCGACTCCCTCGCCGGGCAGTGGCGCACCCATTCCCGCGATGTGCGGGCCGACTGGCTGGCCGCCTTCGGCGAGGAACTCGATCGTGTGGATGCCGTCGCCATCATGACCGACGCCGACAACAGCGAGAGCTTCCTGCAGGCCTGGTATGCCGACATTCTCTTCAGTGCCCGGCCGCTGGCCGCCGGCGCTGCCCAGACCGGTGCTGCCGCACCGGCAAACCGGGACTGATCGTCCCCCTGCTCAGGAGTACCCTCGTGGCGACCATCACGTTTCACGGCGCTGCCCAGGAAGTCACCGGCTCGTGTCACCTGCTCGAATCCCCCGCGCTGGGTCGCGTGCTGCTGGACTGCGGCATGCGCCAGGGCGGCGATGCCCTGAATCGCGTGCAGGACGAAGGCTTCCCCTTCGAGCCCGCCAGTATCGACGCCGTCATCCTCTCCCACGTGCATCTGGACCACTCCGGCCTGCTGCCGAGCCTCGTGCACCAGGGCTTCCGCGGGCCCATCCTGTGCACCGATTCCAGCCGCGGCCTGCTGCGCATCCTGCTGGAAGACGCCGCCGGGCTGTATCAGCGCGACCTGGAACACGAGAACCTGCGGCGCGCCCGCAGCGGCCGCGAGCTGCTGGAGGCCGAGTACGACGATGACGATGTGCGCAAGCTGCTGCAGCTGTGCCAGACCACCCCGTACAACACGCCGGTGCCGGTGGGCAGCGACGCCGTGCTCACCTTCCACGATGCCGGCCACATCCTCGGCTCGGCCATCGTCGAGCTGGTGCTGACCGAGAAGGGCCAGCGGCGCCGCGTGGTGTTCTCGGGCGATCTGGGCAAGTCCAATTCCGTGTTGATGAATGACCCGGCCATCCTGCACCAGGCGGATGTGGTGCTGATGGAAGGCACCTACGGCGACCGCGACCACCGCTCCATCGATGCCAGCCTCGAACAGCTCGAGACCCTCCTGCACGAGACCTGGGCGCGTGGCGGCAATGTCATGATCCCGGCCTTCGCCGTGGGCCGCTCCCAGGAGGTGCTGTATCACCTGGGCTGCCTCTACCACGCCGGCCGGCTCGACCCGTGGCAGGTGTTTCTCGACAGCCCCATGGCCATCGAGGTCACCGAGGTCTACGACCGCTGGCTGAACCAGCTCGACAGCAAGGACATCCGCTGCCTCGACAAGGCCGGCCGCGACTCCCTGGCCGACTTCCTGCCCACCCTGCAGCTGACCAGCGGCACCGACGCCTCCATGGCCATCAACAAGATCAAGCAGGGCGCCATCATCATCGCCGGCAGCGGCATGTGCACCGGCGGTCGCATCCGCCACCACTTCAAGCATCGCCTGTGGCGCGAGCAGAACACGGTGCTGTTCATCGGCTTTCAGGCGAAGGGCACCCTGGGCAGGCTGCTGGTGGACGGCATGAAGAAGGTGCGCCTGTTCGGCGACGAGTACCTGGTGCGTGCCCGCATCGAGACACTGGGCGGCTTCTCGGCCCACGCCGGGCAGAGCGAACTGCTGGACTGGGCGAAGCAGTTCGAGACGAACCCGCGCTTCATGCTGGTGCATGGAGAAGCCCAGGCGCTGGAGGCGCTGTCGCAGAAGCTGTGGACGGACTGCGGCATCCGCAGTGAGATTCCGGCCCGGGGCAGCACCATCGCCTTCTGAGCCGGCGCGTCCTCAGACGCCCAGCGCGCGCAGACCCTCGGCCAGCAGCGGGGCCAGATCGATCTGTTCCCCCGGCCCGGGAATGCTGTTGCAGGTCACCACCCGCAGCCCCGCCGCCAGCATCTCCTCGCGCGCCCCCGGCGCGAAGATGCCGTGCACGCCGATGCACAGCGGGGCGCACAGACCCGCCGCCTGCAGATGCTGTGCTGCCTGCTGCATGGTGCGCCCGGTGCTGATGATGTCGTCCACCAGCACCGGCGTGTGCTCGCGATACGCCTCGACATGGGGCAGGGACACCTGCACGTCACGATCGCCGAAACGCTCCTTGGTGAGCACCTCGTACGGACAGCCCGCCGCCTCGGCCACGCGCGCCGCCCATTGCTCCGACTCGCCGTCCGGCCCGATCACCACGGGCTTTTGCACATGCTCGCGCAGCCACGCGGCAATCGGTTGCACGGCGGTCATGGCCAGCGCGGGAATGCTGTAGACCTCGCGCAGGGCGTGGATGCGGTGCAGATGCGGGTCCACCGTCAGCAGCCAGTCCACCTGGCTGCTCAGCAGGCGGGCGAAGTAGCGCGCACTGATGCCCTCGCCCTCCTCGAAGCGCTTGTCCTGGCGCATATAGGCCAGATAGGGCGCGATGATGCCCACGCGCCGGGCGCCCAGATCCCGCAGCGTCGCCACCAGCAGCAACAGCGGCAGGGTCTTCTCGTCGGGGTGATGCAGCTGACACAGGATGGCCACGTCCGCCCCGCGCACGTCATCCAGCACGCGGACATAGGTCTCGCCGTCCGGGAACTGCCGCAGGCGCAGGGCGCCCAGGCCCATGCCCGTCAGGGGCGCCAGCGTGGCCCCCAGGGCCTGCTGATCGGCCAGCACGCAAAGCAGGCGCTTCATACCACTTCCTCCTCGATGCGCAGCACTTCCGGATGGCTGCGGTAGAAATCCAGCGCGTACTCCAGCTCCCCCGCCGCCTCGGCATGCAGGGTCATGACAGGCTGCCCGGCCTCGACGCGATCCCCCAGGCGCACATGCAGGTCCAACCCGGCCGCCGGCGCCGTGGGTGCGCCGGCCAGACTCGCCAGACGCGAGATCACCCGGTTGTTGAACAAGGCCAAAATGCCGGTGCGCGGCGCCAGGATAGGGTGCTGATGCGCCGCCACGGGCGGCGTCTTCAGCCCGCCCTGTGCCTCGCAGATCGCCACGAACTTGCGCCAGGCCGCCCCGCTTTCCAGCGTGGTGGTGGCCAGCGCCAGCCCGGCGCGCGGCGCACAGGCCCCGCCCAGTTCCAGCAGGGCGGCGGCCACGGTCAGGGCGCGCTGCCGCAGATCCAGTGGCGCCCCTGCCCTGCCCTGCAGCACGGCCAGCACATCGCGAGCCTCCAGGGCCGGACCGACGCCCCTCCCCACCGGCTGGCTGCCGTCGCTGTACAGGATCTTCACCTGCAGGCCGAGCGCCTCTCCGGTGCGGGTCAGCAGGGCGCCCAGGCGCTCGGCCAGGGCATGGCTGCGCACCTTGGCAGTAGGGCCCACGGGAATGTCGATGAGCACATGGGTCGAGCCGGCCGCGATCTTCTTGGAGATCACCGAGGCCACCAGCTGTCCCTCGCTGTCCAGGTCCAGCGCCCGCTCCACCCGGATGATGATGTCGTCGGTGGGGCTCAGTGCCACCGAGCCGCCCCAGGCCAGACAGGCCCCTTCCTTTTCCACCACCGCGCGCATGGTCTCGAAGCTCAGGGTGACCTGGGTGAGTGTCTCCATGGTGTCGGCGGTGCCAGCCGGCGAGGTGATGGCTCGCGAGGAGGTCTTGGGCATCAGCAGGCCGTTGGCGGCCACGATGGCCACCACGATGGGCGTGGTGCGATTGCCGGGCAGGCCACCCACACAGTGCTTGTCCAGCACCTGCACGCCCTTGCCCCAGTCGAAACGCTGCCCGCATTCCACCATGGCCTGGGTGACGGCGATGGTCTCGGGCAGACTCAGGCTGGTGGACGCGCAGGCGGTGACATAGGCCGCCAGCTGGATGTCGGAATAGCGCTCCTGACTGATGTCGGTGATGATGGCGCGCGCCCCTTCCAGGGTGATGGGCTTGCCATAGAGCTTGCCGCGCACATGGGACATGGACTCCACCGGCGGCGCATGCTTGAAGCGGGCCTTGTCGCCCTCCCGGGCGCCCAGAAGCAGCCAGGCACTCTCGCTCAGGGCCGCCTTCTGATGACTGAGCAAATCCCCGCGCACGATGTTGAGCGTGGCGATGATGCTGCGCTCGCCCACGCAGACTCGTACGCGGCTCTGCGCCGAGAAGCCTTCCGAGCGGCACACGTGGCAGTCGTCGCGCATGTAGACCACGGCTTCCTGGTGGGTGTCGATGCCGGCGCGGGTGAGATACAGAAAGCTCTCATCCACGGCATCCGCGGCGGCTGTGCATTCGATCATCAGCGCCCCTCCAGCAAGTCCAGCGCCGCCGCCACGATCTGCGCGGCACTCTGGCCGTTGGCCTGCTGCATGCCGGCCACGTCGAGCGTGCCGCCGCGATTGCGATAGCCCAGGAACACACTGTCCCGCGCGCCCGTGTCCAGGCGACGCAGCACGCCAGTCATCACCTCGGCGCGGGTGTGGCAGACGAAGAGGCGCTTGCGCACCGGCGGGATGATGGCAGCGATGTCGGCATCGGCATGCACGTAGGCGGCCTCGCGGGCATCGCGCGGCAGACGGAAGCGCCCAGGCTCCACCAGGGCCACGACCGAGCAGCGCAGGCCCTGACTCTGCAATATCTGCGCAGCGTCCAGTGCCGCCTGCAGCTGGCAGGCGCCCAGCGCCAGCAACTGCAGATCGGCGTGCTCTGCATGCTGCAGCAACAGAGCCCCATCACGCACGGCCTGGGCTGCGTGGGCAGCGCTGCAGTGCTGCGGTGCGACGCTCTTGGCCGCCACCACGGTGGCCACACGTCCACGACTGCCCATCAGGGCATGCACCACGGCCACCGCGCTGTGGGCGTCAAAAGGGAAATACACCGGCGCCACATCGGCCATCTCGCCCAGCCAGGCCTCGCACAGCGTCGGGTCCTGATGGGATTGTTCATTCTTGCCGTTCTCCCAGGTGTGGGAGCTGACCAGCACCGGCACCGACACCCAGGCCACCTCGCGACCGGCCTCCAGGGCATGGCGCGCGAAGATCACTTCCTGACGCAGGGCGCCCAGCATCTTCACCGCGAAGGCCTCGTAACTCACGGCCAGATTCAGGCCCTGCTTGTTCGCCAGCGCGGCGCTGATGACGGCTTCCTCATTCAGTGCCGTGATCACGCTGCCCTGCAGCGATTCGGCCACGCCATTCTCGGGCGACGTGACCCGGTGCTGCAACAGGTCGAGCGTCTTGTTCATGCGGTTGCTGCGCATTTCATCGGGATTTCCCACGCGAATCCGCATGCCAGGGTTGGCAAGTGCCAGTTCGCACACCCACTCGTCGATGGCCGCCATGGGCGCCATGGGCTGCTGCGCGGGCAGCGCGCGCGGCGCAGGCAATACCGGCGCCGGCACCACGAGACGCCGCAGACAGTGATCGCGTTCCAGAACCCGACCCTGCGCCGCGTGGGTCTGCAGCGTGGCGATGGCGTCCTGCAACTGCTCGACGGGCACGTGCAGCAAGGCACAGCCCTCATTGAACAGTTCCCGTGTGCGCAGATCGTGCGCCCCGCTGCCGGGCAGCGGCAGATTGTGCGCGGCATTGGTGCCGGCCCCCGGGAAGCCGAAGCCCTTCACGGTCTCGGCGATGGCATAGGGCAGACGGACGGGATAGTTCGCAACTCCGGCGCGGATGGCCTCGTGCTGCTGCTGCAGACGCTCGCCCATGTGCAGGATGGCCCAGGCGAAGGCGGCCGGGTCGCGGCCGTCAATGTCCACCGGCTCGAAGCCATTGAGCTGCAGATGCTCGCGGAACCAGTGCACGCCGCCGGACTGGGACATGGTGGTGCGCTGATCGATGCGGCGCCCATTGGCGATCATCACGGGCATCACCAGCCCGGTGTCCTCCCCACGCCACCAGCGCGCCGCCCAGTCGCTGCCACGTTGTTCCTCGAAGGCGCCGTCGCTGAGGAAACTCACCAGCTCCTGCCCCGGCAGCGGCATGTGCACATACTGCAGCCCGGCGAAGCCCAGATAGCCGCCCTCGCTGATGCCCCCGGCGGTGTGCACGTTGACGTGACTGCCCAGCGGCGCCGCAGGACGGCCGTCGGGCGTGATCGCGTAGCTGTAGAAATCCTGGCACAACCGGCTCAGGCCCTCGTCGCTCAGCGGGTAGCGTTCCTGCTGCTCGGGCTCCAGGTTGCGCGTGAGCAGGTTGACGGCGTCGATGGCCGCCACGCAATGCCCCTGCCCCATCATCCAGGCGCGGGTCTTGCCCGACAGCGCATTGGCCAGCAGATAGCCGACATAGGCGGGCACCATGTTGAGCGCCCCGCCCGTGTGCCCCTCGGGCACGTCCTTGAAGTCCTGCGCCGTCATGGCACGGCCATCCAGCCAGACCTGCCGGGCATAGGTCATGTGCGCGGTCAGCCACAGACCCATGCTGCACAGCCGGTCGGCGGCGGCGAACAGGCGCCAGGCCTGCTGTGCCGGACACTGGCCGGTGCTGTCCAGATACTCCACGAGGGCGCTCACCCGCTCGCGGGTGTCCTCGCGGTGCTGGATGACGCCGAGCCCGCGCTGCCAGGCCTGCTGTGGGTCATGCATGGAAAGTCTCCTGTGTCGTGAGGGAAATCGCGAAGCCGCGCCTGTCAGCAAACTGCCTGAACATCTCGGCCATTTCATTGACGGGGGTCAAGCTCAGGCGCACGGCGCTGCCGGGCAGCTCCAACGCACACCGCCCCTGCGCGGCGGCATTGCGCTGGGCGTCCAGCGCGATGCCGAACACCGCCATGTCCTCGAGGATGCGCGCTCGCACCAGGCCTTGATGCTCGCCCACGCCGCCGCCAATGCACAGCGCATCCAGCCCGCCCAGCACGGCCACGGCCGCGCCGATGGCCTTGCGGATCTGCCAGACATAGTGCGCCAGGGCCTGTTGCGCCTGCGCGCCGGGATCGGCCAGCAGGGCGCGCATGTCCCCGGCGCCGGGCGCCATGCCCGCCAGACCGGACTCGTGCAGCAGCAGCGCTTGCAGGGCCTCGACGCCCATGTCCTCCTGCTGCAGCAGATGCAGCAGGATGCCTGGGTCCAGCGTGCCGCTGCGGGTGGCCATCACCAGCCCCTCCAGCGGCGTGAAGCCCATGCTGGTGTCGACGACGCGATCGTCTTTCCAGGCGGTGAGCGAACAACCTCCCCCCAGATGCAGGGTGATGAGGCGGCGCGGACCCGGGCTGCCGTCGGCCGGCTGCACCTGCCGCCACTGACTGCGATGGGCCAGCCCGTGGAAGCCATAGCGGCGAATGGGCCAGCGCGGCGACAGCGTGGCGGGCAGGGCATAGTGCGCCGCCACCTCGGGCAGCTCGGCATAGAGCCCCGAATCGAACACGGCCCACTGCGGCAGCTCCGGCCAGCAGGTCTGCACGACGTCGGCCAGCGTCAGGGCGAGCGGATTGTGCAAGGGAGCGAGCGGCGCCCAGTGGGCGATACGGGCGCGGGTGGCGGCGTCCAGCGGGGCCGGCACTTCCTGCACGGCGCCGGCGTGAACGATGCGCTGCAGCACGGCCACGGGCGGGCGGGTCATGGCGGCGAGTGCCGGCTGCAGGGCGGCCGCCAGCTGCGCGGCACTGCCCTCGAGGGCTTGTTCCCACTGCGCCACGCCGGCCACAGACCAGCTGGCCAGCTTGAGCGTGGTGCTGCCGGCATTGAGCAGCAGCACCCAGTCGGTGTCGCGGGCGTGCGTCATGGGCTCACAGCTCCTGCACGGCAATGCCGTCCAGCACCAGGTCGGACGGGAACACCACCACTCTCTCGCCCTCGGCGAGCCCCGCCAGCACCTCGGCCTGCGCACTGTTGCGCCGCCCGATCTGCACCTCGCGCAGCTGCACGCGGCCCTCGACCACGGCGAACACCTGCCACTGCCCGGCGCGGCGGAACAGCGCACTCATGGGCACGCTCAGCACCGCCTCCGCCTCGTCCACCACAATGGCGGCCTCGATGCGGTATTCGGCGCCCAGGCCGGGATTCGGGCTGAGCAGCTCGCCGATGACATTGACGCGCTGCTCCTCCACGCCCAGCGCCGAGAACTTGGTGAAGGCCTGGGGCTCGACATAGCGCACCACGCCCTCCAGGGCCTGCTCGCCGCCCCAGCCGCTGACGAGCATGCGATCGCCCGGACGCACCTGCACGGCTTCCTGGGTCAGCAGGTCCACCACCAGCTCCAGGGCATCGCCATTGCTGATCTGGAACAGCGGCGTGCCCGCGGCCACCACGCGCTCGCTCTTCTCGAACACGCGCTGCACCGTGCCGGCCGCCGGGGCCAGCACGTCCAGGATGCCGGCATCGGCCTGGCTGCCCAGCCGCTGGGAACGGGCACTCTCGCGCTCGGCGGCCGCAGCCTGCAACGCGGCACGAGCATTGGCTTCGCGCGCCTGCGCGGCCGCCGCGATCTGGGCATAGGCGTCGCGCTCCTCGCGGGCGATCAGGCCCTGGGCCGCCAGTGTCTCGCGGCGCTGCGCTTCCTGACGGGCACGGGCGCTGGCACTGTCGGCCTCTTCCAGGGCGGCGGCCGCCACCCGCTCACGCGCTTCGGCGGCTGCTTCGGCGGCTTCCAGCACGGCGGCGGTGCGACGGTCGTCCGGGGCGATGGCGATGCTGGCCACGATCTGTCCGGCGCTCACTCGGTCGCCTTCCACCAGGGCGGTGCGCAGCAGCTGGCCAGTCACCGGCGCGGCCACGGTATAGGGTTCGCGCGAGCGGGTGCGGCCCTGCTCCTCGACGGTCACGAGCAAGGGTGCCTGGCCGACCTGCGCGGTTTCCACCGCCAGCGGCGCGCTCTGCGCCGACCAGACGGTCAGCCCCACCAGGGCTGCCGCCCCCAGCGTCAGCAGCAGCGAGGTGCCGATGCGGCCGGCACTCGGCGGGCGGCTGTGGAAGGATGTGCTTGCAGTGCGTGTGTTCACGTCATTCAACCCCGTTTCATTCTCTGGTCTTGAGTACACTGATCAGGTCCATGCTGTCCAGCCTGCGGCGCACGGCCAGCGCACTGAGTGCGGCGGCCAGCACCGTCACCAGCGCGGCGCTCAGGAAGGTCTGGGCGGTGATTACATAAGGAATGCGGAAGGTGTCCGTCTGCAGGCTCGACACCATCAGCCAGGCCAGCGCATAGCCGATCACCCCGCCCAGCGGAATGGCGAACAGCGTCACCAGCCCCTGCTCGCCCAGCAGCAGCACGGCCACTTCGCGGCGATGGAAGCCCATCACCCGCAGACTGGCCAGCTCGCGCCCGCGCTCCGACAGGGCGATGCGCGCGCCGTTGTAGATGACCCCGACGGCGATCACGCTGGCGAAGCCCACCAGAAAGCCCACGGAAATGAAGATGTTGCTGGCCATCTCGCGTTCGAAGGAGGCGAGCATGGACACGGGCGAGGCCACGCCCGCCACGGCCGGCACCTGCTTGAGTTCCCGATAGAGCGTCTGCTGCTGCGCACTGATCACGCCGAGATAGGCGCCGGAGATGACATCCTCCTCCCCGCTCAGCCGGTGCAGGGCCGGCAATGCCATGTAGGCCGAGACGCCCAGGAAGTCGTCGATGATGCCCACCACCGGCGCCGAGGTGGTCTGCCGCCGACCCTCCAGCATCTCGACGCTCAGCACGTCGCCCACCTGCACGTGCAGCCGCTCGGCGAGGATGCGGCTCAGCACCAGCCCCTCGGCGGGCAGACGTTGCACCCGGCCGCCGGCGGTGACGATGCGCCGCAACTCCCCGTCCGGCTCCATGCCCTGGATCGCCGTCTCGCGGCTGTAGTGCCCGTGGCGCAGACGGGCCGGCGCGATACGGTAGGTCTCCACCCGCGTCACGCCCTCCAGGCGCGCGAGCTCGTGACGGGCCGCGCCGCTGACGTTCTGCAGGAAGGACACGGTGATGTCCTCGCGCTGGATCTGGCGGAACTGCAGGTCGATCATGTGCAACACGCCGTCGTACATGAACAGTCCGATGATGAGGATGGCCGTGGAGAACGCCACGCCCAGCGAGGAGAAGAACGCCTGCAGTGGCTTGCGCTCGACATTGCGCAGGATCATGCGTCCCGCCGAGGGCAGCAGGCGCCCCAGGCCCAGACGTTCGAAGGGCCCGGGTTCGAAGCGCGCCGGCGGCTCCGGCCGCATGGCCTCGGCGGGCGGCAGAGCCACGGCCTTGCGCACGGCTCCGAGCGCCCCGCTGCAGGCGCCCGCCACGCTCACACCGAGGGCCAGCAGCAGGAGCGCCGGACTCAGCCGGTATTCCAGCCCCGGCAGATCGAAGTACTGTCGGTAGATGCCGATGTAGGCGCCGCCGAGATACCAGCCGCCCACGGTGCCGATGGCCGCCCCGAGCAGCACGGCCAGCACGGCGAACTGCAGGAAGTGGCGGCCCACCTCCCAGTCGCGATAGCCGAAGGCCTTGAGCACGGCGATCTCGCCGCGCTGGGTGGTGATCAGCCGCCCCAGCACCAGATGCAGCAGGAACACCGCCACCCCCAGGAAGATCGCCGGCATGGCCGTGCCCATCACCCGGTTCTGATCCAGCTCGCCCTGCAGCATCATGTGCGAGGCCTGATCCCGCCGCGGATAGGCACCGAAGCCGCCATAGGGCGCCAGCACCTCGTTGAGGCGGGCGATCACTTCCAGTTCGTTGGCTCCCGGGGCCAGCTTGACGAAGGCCTCGTTGAAGGCGCCGTCCATGTCATAGGCCGGCCCCAGGGCGCGGCGCCCCATCCAGAGGATGCCGTAACGCTCGTCCTCGGGCAGCAGCGAGCCGGGCGGCACGGCATAGGAGTGTTCGGGCGAGATGGCCATGCCCACCACTTCCAGCGTGCGGGCGCGGCCGTTGATGATGGCGCGCAGGGTGTCGCCGGGCTGCAGGCCGCGGGCCAGGGCGAACTTCTCGCTGATCACCACTTCGTCCGGGGCGCCGGGGGCCACCAGGCGCCCCCGGGTCAGCAGAAGGTCGTTGAGCACGGGGCGCCCGGATTCCGGCAAGGAGACGAAGCGCCCCTGGGCCGGGGCATCGACGCCCTCCAGATCCAGCGTGGCCAGCAGGCTCACGCGCACATCGGCCAGGGCCACCCCCGGAATGCGCTCGATCTGCTCGAGCACGGCATCGGGTGCGCGGCGCAGCGAGGACCAGACATCGGCGAAGCGCATCTGGTTGTAGTAGCGCTGCTGGGCGTCGACGAGGGCCTCGTAACTGCCGCGCATGGTCACCACCGTCATGATGCCGGTGGCCACCACCAGGGCGATGGACAGCAACTGCCCCTTCATGTGCCAGCACTCGCGCAGCAGCTTGCGGTGCAGGACCAGCAGGCGCAGACGCGCGGCGAACGGCACGGCGCGACTCACCATTCGATGTGCTCCACGGCCATGCGGGCGGGGTTGCGCACCCGCTCCACGATCTCGCCGCTGCTCATGCGCACCACGCTGTCGCCAATCGCGCCGATGGCAGCGTTGTGGGTGATGATGGCCGTGCTGGTGCCCGTCTCGCGGTTCACCTGTTCCAGCACGCCCAGCACCAGACGCCCGGTGCGGGCATCCAGCGCGCCGGTGGGTTCGTCACAGAGCAGGATCTGCGGACGCTTGGCGATGGCGCGGGCGATGGCCACGCGCTGCTGTTCGCCTCCTGAGAGCTGGGCCGGAAAGTGATTCATGCGCGCCTCCAGGCCGACCAGCGCGAGCGCATCCTCGGGCCGCATGGGCGAGCGGGCGATGTCGGTGACCAGGGCGACATTCTCGCGGGCAGTGAGGCTGGAGATGAGGTTGTAGAACTGGAACACGAAGCCGACGTGATCGCGGCGGTACTGCGTCAGTTCATGGGTGCTGGCGCTGCTCAGACAGCGGTCGCGAAAATGCAGGCTGCCGCTGCTGGCGACATCGAGGCCGCCCAGGATATTGAGCAGGGTGGACTTGCCGCTGCCCGAGGCGCCCAGCAGCACCAGCAGTTCGCCGGCATGCAGGTCGAGACTGACATCGCGCAGCGCGTCCACCACCACCTCGCCCATCTCGTAGCGCTTGCACAGATGCTGCGCGCACAGGACGGGCTGACCGAGGGGGAGAGACGGGTGTGGCGGCATGAGAAACCTGTCTGCTGAAAAACCTGCCCGGAGTGTACTCCCTTGCCGTGACACCACCAACCGGCGAGAATGCCGCCGAACCCATCGCGCCGGACCGGCTGCAGCCCAGCTCTCCCGGCCTTTTCCGAGGACTCGATCATGCCAGCGCCCCTTCGTCCCATCGCCACACTCGCGTCCCTTGGCGTCGCTGCCGCTCTCGTGCTGGGTGCCGGCCCGGCCCTGTCGCAGCTGCCCGTGGACATTCCCGGCACCACCGAGGTGCCGCCGCCCTTCGCGCTGGATTTCAGTCAGCCCATGCCCACCGGCATCGCGCCGGAGCTGACCGCGGAAGCTCAGTCCATCGTGCAGCAGTTCGTCGGCACCCTGCTGCCCACGCTGCAGCTTGCGATTGCCGCCGGCGGGCCCGTCAATGCCATCGAGGTGTGCGCCGTGGAAGCGCCGGCCATCGCCGCCCGCCTGAGCGAGCAGACCGGCTGGGAAGTCTCCCGGGTCAGCCTCAAGGCGCGCAACGACAGCCTCGCCGCGCCGGACGCCTGGGAAACCGTGATCCTGAGCCAGTACGACCAGCGCCACCGTGGCGGAGAGTCGGGCGCCGACATGAACACGGCCGAGATGGTGAGCGGTCAGTTCCGTTACATGCAGGCGCAACCCGCCGCACCGCTGTGCCTGACCTGTCATGGCACGGCGATCAGTGACGACGTGAAGAGTGTGTTGCAGCAGCGTTACCCGAACGACAAGGCCACGGGCTATGTGGAAGGACAGATCCGCGGGGCGATCAGCCTGCTCAAGGCACTCTGAAGGCAATCGCCAGAAAACAAAAAGGGGCGTACTCGTTGGAGTACTCCCCTTTTTTCATGGCCAGCCTGCAGTGGCTGCGCCGACGGCGGTCACTCGACGATCTGCAGTTTTCTGGACCACCAGGGCGTGATGGCCGGGAGCACGGTGAGTGTCCAGATCACGACCCATGCTGTCAGCGGCATGAGCATGGTCAGTTGCGGGAGCTGCGCGACGGTGACGACCGCCAGCACCACAGGAATCACGCCCGTTTCCCGGATCACGCTCATGAACAGCTTGTCCTTCATGTTGAGGTTGGTGGGCGCCATGGACACCATGACGGCGAGGGGACGGGCCACCAGCATGAACAACACCGACACCAGGAAGCCCATGACGGCCGTATCCGCCAGATCCCCCAGCGACACGAACGGGCCCACCATCATGAAGATGATCGGCTTGGAGAGGCTCTCGATCTTGATCTCCATGGTGTGCAGGGTCTTCTGGAATGCGTGGTTGTTATGGTTGTAGTTGGCCAGCAGACCGGCAATGAAAGCCGCCAGGAAGCCGTTGCCGTGTATAGCCTGTGCCAGCACGAAGGTCACCAGCGGCACGGCCAGCACGATGGCGAAGTCATAGGCAGTTTCCTCTTCACCGGTCTTGTCGTGATGCGTGGACCTGTACTTCTCGTAGCTGTACATGAACGCCCAGCCAATGAAACCGGCGATGGTGCCGAACAGGAACTGACGGCCCAGGCTCAGCATGTTATCCGCGCTGAACAAGCCACTGGTCAAGGCGGCCGTGGTTTCCACCGAGGTTCCAGCCAGAATCATGGCGGCCAGCGCGCCCACGAAAATGGCACCCACCGCATCGTTCACCGCACTTTCCGCAATCGAGAGGCCGGCCAGACGCTTGTACTGATCCTTGAACACGACTTTCTTCAAGGTCGGAATCAGGGCCGCCGGATCGGTGGAGCCGATGATGGCCGCAAGCAGGGCCGCGGTCTGACCATCAAGACCCAGGAGCAGCAGCAGCGGGAACATGATGAAGAAGGTGATCAGATAACCGATCACGGCAAGCATGATCAGCGGGAAGGCGATCTTCATGAAATCCTGCCGTTCCACTTCGTCGCCACCGCCTTTGAGGATGATGGCCGCCAGAGCGGTACACACGACGACAGGAATCATGACTTGCGGGGCAATCGGTGCCAGCGCGTCATGCAGGATGATGCCGACCAGCAATTGCAGCGTGAAGTTCGGGAACACGGTGCCTTCAGCGAACTTGCTGCAGGCCCAGCCAAACACCAGGAAAAGCCCGAGACACCATAGTGTCTGTGCGATGGCGGCCTCTACACCAGGCAGGTGAGCAAGATGCTCCAGAAGTTGTGGCGCAACCATGTTCAGAAGGTAGGCACCCACAAACAGACCAACAATTTTTGCGTAATTCATAGCAGCGAATCTTCTTGTTAAAGTGTTTGGGCGGACAATTGCCGGGCTAAAAACGCCTCGAACACTAGCCATTTTCCCCAGCAGCGTCAACAAAATCCGCTCCGATACCCTCCCGAAAAAGCCAGCAAATACGCCCAACGGACAATGCAGGGAGGCAGGTTGCCGTTGCGGCGATTGCGAAAATTCAATCACGAAAAAAAGAGGGAGGAAGGCACGGTCCTTCCTCCCCCAAGCACTTTACTGCCAGCGTCAAACAAGAGGTCGTGATTCTGTGTGGCAGGCTATTGCGGCATGCGTGCGGCGCGGATCTCCACCTCCACCAGCCAGCCCGGGCGCACCAGACCGGCCACCTGCACGAAGGAGCGCACGGGCTTCAGCGGATTGATGTCGGAGCCGAAAAACTGTCGGTAGCCACGGTTGAAGCCTTCGAAGTCCAGCGTGCCGTCGGGATTGGCCAGGGCGAAGACGCGCACCTGCACGATGTCTTCAAGCGACCAGCCGAGCTCCTCGAGGGTGGTCTTGTAGGTCGCGAAGATCTGGATGGCCTGCTCTTCCATGTTGCCCCAGCTGCCGTCCGCGTTCGGATTGGCACCGGCGCCGCTCAGATAGAGGGTTTCTGCGCCTGGCGGAATGGCGATGACATTGTTGAAGTTGGTGCCTTCCTGCAGGCGCACGATGGCGGGCGCGCTTTCCTGCGCAGCCGCGGTGGTGGCCATGTCGTCGGGCCCGCAGCCGGCCAGGGCCAGCAGGCCGGGCAGCAACAACAGCGGCGCGCGCTTGGACTTGATCATGAACATGGGCAGTCTCCGGGGCTCAGCGGCCGAGTGTGTTGATGTAGCTGACGACGTTCAGAATGGCCGTGTCATCGGGCAGGGCCGCGGCCATGGGCGCCATCTGCGCGCCGTAAGTGTCGCCGGCATGCGTGCCGCGATAGCCCGCCTTGAAGTTCTTCAACTGCGTGAACAGGTACCAGTCGTTCTGCCCCGCCAGGGCCGGGGCGCCCAGCGCCTCGTTGCCTTCGGCAGCGCTGCCGTGGCAGCTGGCGCAGGCGGCGTACAGCGGCGCGCCGGCGGCGGCGTCGGCCTGCAGGGTGATCTCGGCGGGCTTGTACTCCCAGCCACCGATCCACTCCAGCAGCTCGGCAATGCTGGCATCCGTCAGGGGCACGGCCATGGGCTGCATCTCGCGGCCCTGCAGGTCCATGGGGTGGGTGCCACGCACACCGGCCCGGAAGTTCTCCAGCTGGCGCTTGAGGTACCAGGGCTCCATGCCCGCCAGACGCGGCGCGCTGATGCCCTCGCTGCCCATGCCATCGGCTCCGTGACAGGTCATGCAGTAGCGGTCGTTGTAATACTCGGCGCCTTCGGACTGCGCCAGTGCCGGAGCGGCCAGCAGGGAGCCCAGCACCAGGCTGGAAACGGTCACAGCGGAATTCTTCATGGTCGATCTTCTCCGTTCAGGGGTCGGTGCCGCCCGCCGCAGCGGGCAGCGAGGAAACATCAGGCGGCGCTGCGCACGCGCTGCTCCATGTCGGCCAGGGCCCAGTGGGCCGACAGGATCGCGCTTTCCTGCCAGGCGCCGTGGAAGCTGATCTGGTCGCCGATCATGTAGTGACGGCCCAGCGCCGGTGCCTGCAGGGTGTGGTAGAGCGCCTCTTCCTCGGGGGTCATGCCGCCGCCGGAGCGGCCCCAGCGGGCAGAGCAGCCCAGCATGTGGTTCATGCGGTGCCAAGCGATGGTGATGGGTTTCTCCACCAGCTGACGGTAGTTCGGGTGCAGCTTCTCGCCGCCCTTGAGCAGCCACTCCACGCGCTCGGCCTGGGTCATGCGCGTGTATTCCATGCCATTGCCGAAGTCGTAGGCGGCCAGGATCACGCCCTTGTCCTTGTGGATGCCATGGCTGGGGTACCAGAGCTGACGGATCGGCGCGCTGGTCCAGCTTATGCCGCCGTAGATCTCCTCTTTCTCCCAGAAGCGCTCCTTGGCCTGGAAGGCGCCCTTGATGGCCTCGCCGCGGCGGATGTACTTCATGGCCTGCATGTATTCGGCAGGCAGATTGTTCTCGATGCCGGACATGAAGTGCGCCGGGATGCAGTTGAAGCAGTAGTCGGCGGCGATGGTCTGCGGAGCACCGTCCTGCAGGTAGGCCACGTCCACACCATCGGCGCGCACCTTCACGGAGAGCACGGGAGTCTGGTACTTCACGCGCTCGCCCAGGGCACGGGTGAAGCCGGCGGTGATGCGGTCCATGCCACCCACGGGCTGCATCAGGATCGGGCCGGTCTCGCCTTCGTTGGCGGAGAGCGTGTTGCCAATCAGGCGGCTCTTCATCAGATGCTTGAACTCGATGATCTCCTTCTGCACGCCGTGATCGATGAAGCCGCCGCTGGCATAGCCGTTGCGGTTGCTGCCGGTGTACTTCATGTCGCGGTTGAGCGAGCCGAAGCCCCGGATCAAGCCGAGGATGGTTTCAGCTTCCGACTCGGTGAAGGGTTGTTCCAGCTGGGCGGTGGTGAAGGACTTGGCGAACAGCTCGCCCAGGAAGCCCCGCACATTGGTGGAGACATCGGCATTGCGCAGCGGCTTGCCGTCGAGCATGGCGTCGTCCTGGATCAGCGCCGTCTTGGATTCGTTGATGAACACTTCCAGGTCCACGCCCAGCTCCTTGCAGTAGGAGAGCAGGTTGCGGTGCGTGCTGGGGATGCGGGCGGCGCCGGCATTGAAGTACATGTGGGGCTCGTTGTCCCACTCGCAGACCTGGCGGTTGCCGATCTCGTCCACCACGTCGCCGGAGCGCACGGTCATGATGCGGCCGCCGGCACGGTTGGAGGCTTCCAGCACCGTCACGTCATAGCCCACCTTGGTCAGCTCCCAGGCCACGGTGAGCCCCGAGATCCCGGCGCCCAGCACGACCACCTTGCCGGCACCGGGTGCGGGCGCCGCCAGCACGGGACGCGTCAGCGCCGCCACGGCCGGCAGCAGGCCAAGGGCCGAACTGACGCGGATCAGGGTGCCGGTGCCGAAGGTGGCGCCCAGCAGGTTCATGAATTCTCGGCGACTGACAGGGTTTGACATGGTGCTTGCTCCATTCGTGTCGGGTGGCGTTGGCGTCACGGCCTCGCGGCCTGTCTGCGGCATGCCGGCCCGGTGGGGCGCTGGCGCTGCTGCGTAACATGGACGCAGTGTTGGCCGACCCGGCGCTGAATTTCCTTCCTGCTGCCTCCCAATCTTCTCCCGGAATTCTCCTGAAGCTCCCCGCCACACATTCCGGAGCTTCCCGGGCGTTCTCCCCGGCCCTCCCGCTGGTACTTATCTTGCAAATACCTCCCTGCCACACGAGCAAAGCCCGCTGCCACAGCCCTGACGGCAGCGCCACGAACCAAAACAGGGCTCGCGCCCGCACAGGCGCACCAATTCGCACCCACGGAGACACCATGCAGGAGCGCGGGAACACGACAGTCCGGATCGGGCCGTTCACCGTCACGCCCGGAGCGGGCACCATCGCCCAGGGCGGCAGCGAGCAGAAGGTCTCGCCGCGCAGCATGGAAGTGCTGCTGTATCTGGCCGAGCATGCCGATCGCATCGTCACCACCGACGAGCTGCTGGATCGCTTCTGGAGTTCGGTGGCGTCCGACCACGCCATCCACAAGGCCATCGCCGAGCTGCGCGCCGCCATGGGCGACAATGTGCGCCGCCAGCGTTACATCCGCACCGTGCCCAAGCGCGGCTACAAGCTGCAGATCAGCCTGCAGAGCGACACCGATGCGCCCCCCGCCCCTTCCCTGATGAAGGGAGTCAGAGAGAGGTTTTCCCTGCTGGACCTGCGTCCGCTGGCGGTCGGCGCCTGTGCCAGCCTGGTGTTGATGACGCTGCTCTGGCTGGCGATCAACCAGCGTCTGGCGGGGGGCAATGACGAGCTGGTCATCGGCGTGCCTCCGCTGCGCTTCGAGAGCAACGGCAGCGAGACGAACCGCTATCTGGTGGAGGGCCTGACCAGCACCCTCATCAATGATCTGTCCATGCTGCACGCCCTCAGCGTGATCGCCCTGCCCGCCAGTGCCCAGACCAGCCTGGACGCCCCGCGCCAGGTCAGCCACGTGCTGCAGGGCACGCTGATCCAGGCCGAGGATCGCCTGCGCGTGCTGGTGAACCTGGTGCGCACCCGCGACGGCGTGCACGAGTACTCGGGCCGCTTCGACTTGTCAGAAGGGGATCTGTTCACGATTCAGGACACCATCGTCAACAACATCGTCGGCGCGCTGGAGATCCACCTGGACGCCGAGGAGCGCGCGCGCATGCAGGACTGGGGCACGCAGGACGCCATGGCCTACGACCGCTTCATGAAGGCGGAATTCCACAGCGCCCAGTTCAACCCCGCCGACTGGGAGCTGGCCATCGCCTGGTATGAAGAGGCGCTGGCGCTGGACCCCGGCTTCGTCAATGCCCAACTGGGTCTGGCAGCGGCGGCCAACAATCTCTCGGTGTATGCCCGCCTGCCGAAGAAGCAGGCGCTGATCGAGCGCGTGGCCGGCGTGCACCGGGCCGTGGCCGCCATGACTCGAGAACACCAGGCGCTGGAGACCATCCGCGCCATCGAAATGCGCATGGCCGGCACCGAGTACCGGCAGGAAGAAGCCCTGCTGCGGCAACAGATCCTCTCCGGCAACCCGCCCGCCTTCGCCATGGCCCACTACGCTCAGCTGCTGCTCGGCGCCCGACTCTATGACGAGGCGGCGCAGTTCCTGGACCGGGCCGCCGAGGTGGGCCCCTTCGAGATATCCCCCGACGAGCTGTGGAGCTACCGCATCGCCCTGCTGCCGCCCGAGCAGGCCATCGAGGCGCGCAAGCAGGAACTGCTGATCCGCCCCAAGCATGTCGGCTTTCTGGGAGCCCTGGCACGGGATCTGACGGTAGGCGGCGACCCCGTGGCCGCCGCGCCCTTTCTGGAACGCCAGCGCCAGGCCGATAGCGAGGGCGTGGCTGCGCAGTACACGCGCGCGCTCATCGAAGCCTGGCAGGGCCGTCTGCCGCCGGACAGCGACGCCTTCGCCGCCGAAGTGGTCAAGGGGCAAGAGGCGGCTTTCACCAATGGCGTGCTGAGTTTTCTGCACGGGGATGTGACGCTGGGGGCGCAGTTCTGGAACGCAATGCACCCCTTGCAGAAGCGCTGGCTGCTGCTGATGACGCACACAGCCGAGCGCCATTTCCCGGCCGAGCTGCTCGACGATCCGGAGTATCACACAGTGCTGGAAGGGCTGGATGTGGGCGTGTCGTGGCAACGCACCCTGATGGAGGGGGTGATGGTGCTGGAGCGAGTCACGGGCGTCGCGCTCAGCGACACCGCTTACGAACACTATCAGCAGGGGCGTTTCATGAGTCGCAACAATCTCTGGGGCCAGCCGGAAACGGGCGGGGACTGAACGGCGCTCAGCGGTCCCGGCGGATGAACAGCTCCGGGTGCAGGGTGCCTTCGTAGTAGTCCGCGCCCGCCTGCAGGGCCTGCTCGACACGGGCCAGCGCGGCGGCGGAATCGGCCTCCACGCGCCAAGTGAGCAAGGTGGCCGTCGTGGGCTTGCCACCGCTCTGGGTGAAGAGGTGCGCCTGCCCTCCTTCCTCGAACACCAGTTGCCAGCGGTAGCTGGTCACTTCCGCCCCGGCATGAGCGGGCTGACCGAAGACGGAGATCAGCAGCGCGGCACTGGTGTGCAGCTCGCTGCTGCACTGCGCCGTGGAAAAATCGACTACGGTCATGACTCACTCCTGTTGATGCACGTTGGGGGCGGGCTCCGCAAGCTTGCCACTGGCCAGGCGCAAGCGCCACAGCTGCGCCACCACCAGCACATTGGCCACCCCCAGCGCAGCCAGCACCAGCAGGGGCACGTGCGGGTCGCCATCGGTGATCAGCCAGGCGATCAGCGCCGGCGCCAGCGCCTGCGCCAGCAAGGATGGCCGCGCCAGCTGGCCCATGACGCGGGCGTAACGCTCCACGCCGAAGGTGGCCAGGGGCAGTGCGCCCTTGGCAATCGAGAGGATGCCGTTGCCCGCGCCGTAGAGAATGATGGCCAGGGCGGTGACCGCAAACCCGCTCGCCAGCAGGCCCATGCCCAGCGCCATCAGGCCGACGGCGACGGTCAGCGTCCACAGGGGATGATGACGCTCGCGATTGGCGGCTTCCAGGATGCGCCCGCCCACCTGAGCAGGCCCGATCAGCGCCCCCAGCCACACCGCCTCCTCGAGGCTCAGCCCGCGCCCCGACAGCAACAGGATCAAGTGCACCGACACCAGCGCGCCGATGGCGCCGGCCAGCATGAGCGAGAGCATCATGAGCCGCTTCTGCTGCTGCTCCAGCGGCGTGAACACGAAGGGCACACTGGTGGTGTGCTGCAGACTGCGCCTTGAGCGGCGCACCCACGCTGGCAGGGCCGCGCGCAACAGCGGCAGGCAGAACAGCGCCAGGATGCCGGCATAGACCACGCAGGTGCCGCGCCAGCCCAGGCGCTCCAGCAGCCAGGCCGAGAGCGGCCAGGACACCGTGCTGGAGAAGCCGCCCCACAGGGTCAGCGCCGTGATGGCGGAACGCGCCTTCATGCCGAAGATCTGGCCCAGCGTGGCGAAGGCTGCATCGTAGAGCCCCGCGCCCATGCCCACCCCGAGCAGCATCCAGCCCAGCAGGTACAGCCACAGCGTGGCCGAGGCCGCCAGCACCAGCAGGCCGCTGGCCAGGATCACGCAGGCAAGCAGCAGCACCTGACGCCCGCCGTGACGGTCGATGGCCACTCCCACGCGCGGCGCCACCAGACCGGCCACCACCAGGCCGATGGAGAGGCCGCCCACGATCCACACCAGCGGCCAGCCGGTGTCCCCGGCAATCGCCGATGCCACGATCGCCGGCAGATAGAAGGTGCCGCCCCAGGCAAAGATCTGCATGAGGCCCAGGGCGCTGATCAGCCAGAGGCGACGGGGCGTGTCGGTGTTCATGAGCCGGGCTTGGGGGGAAGGGAGTTGAGGGCACTGTAGTGGAGCGCCGACCACGCTGGCAAGCACGGCCTTTGCCGGCTGGGCCGTGGCAGCCGCCGGGCCATTTGGGGCCGAATTGGGGATGCTTCAGCGGCGGCAAATTTACAGGCTGGAAGGGCTGGGCGTAGCATCCATGCACCTCCTCCCAAGAGAATCGGTGCGTGCCCCATGAAGGTTCCGGAAGACGTGCAGTTCGTGTACCGCAACGGCGAGCCCTGCTATGCCGTGATCCCCTATCAGGACTACCTGGAGTATCTGCGCCAGGTCAACTCCTTGAGCGTGCTGCCACCGCGCCCTGCCCCCACCCTTTCCACGCTGAGCAATCCCTCGGGCAGTCTGCTCGCCACCTGGCGGCGGATGCAGGGCGTCAGTCAAGCCGAGATGGCCCGCCGACTCGGCATTGACGAAGCCGATGTGGTGCGGCTGGAAGCCATGGGGCTGGGGCGCGCGACGGGCTGAACGCCTGTCTCGCCCCAGCTTTTGCTCGAATCCTGATGGCTCAAACTTTGACCTTTTGCGCCTTTCACCGTATCGTCCCCTGACCAAGACCGCGCTGCAGCGCTCCCGTCCCCCACGCGGAGCCTGTGGCGCGCTTCACTTTGAACCCCGGAATTTCAGGATCACGACAATGACTGCACGCCCCAATCTCATCCTTTCCTCTCTGGACGTCGAGCGTCTGGAGCGCCTGATCGACAGCATGGCGCACAAGCGCACGCCTGCCGTGGACGCACTGGAGGAGGAGCTGGTGCGGGACGAGGTGGTGGCGCCGCAGGACGTGCCGCCCACGGTGGTCACCATGAATTCCACCGTGCGCTTCGACGTGGAACACACTGGCGAATCCTTCTGCATGACCCTGGTCTACCCCAAGGATGTGGACGACAAGTGCGACAAGATTTCCGTGCTCTCTCCCGTGGGCAGCGCCCTGCTGGGCCTGTCCCAGGGCGAGAGCATCGACTGGATCAAGCCCGGCGGCGGCACGCTGCAGGTGCGCATCAAGGAAGTGGTGTATCAGCCGGAGCGCGCCGGGGAGTTACATCGCTGAGCATGCAAGTATGCAAATGCAACACGACATGTTGAATTTGCCTACTTGATGACTTTCGACAAATCGCCATTTGATCCATTAATGAGCCACAAAGAGCACTATTGATCCATCAATGGATCATTGATGGCTTGCCAGGCTCGCCAGCCCACTGCTATCGTGGACGCGCCCCTTTTCTGACAGCAGCGCACCCCCATGGCCAAGGTCTCTACACGCACCTACTCCCGCTACACCCTGGAAGCCTTGCAGTTGCTTGGCAGCCTGATTCGCGCCGGGCGCAAGGAGCGCGGCATGACGGCTCAGGCCCTGGCAGAGCGCGCCGGCATTTCACGCGGGCTGCTGCAGCGCATTGAGAAGGGCGACCCGGGCTGTGAGCTGGGTGCGACGCTGGAAGCGGCCAGCATTGTCGGCGTCCGACTCTTCGACGCCGATCTGGACACCCTGAGCCACCAGGTCCGCGAGACTCGTGAGCGGCTGGCGCTGCTGCCTGCTGCCATCCGCCGCAAGCCAGGGAGCGTCAACGATGACTTCTAACACGGCGCATGGAGAAGCCTTTGTGTGGGTCTGGCTGCCAGGCCAGACCCAGCCTGTGGTGGCGGGAAGGCTGGCCGCCGACACGCGCGGCACTCTTCAGTTCAACTACGGCAGGAGCTATCTGGAGCGCCTTCACGACGCCGCGCCTGTCATCTCCCTTTACGAACCGGAACTCCCCTTGCGCACGGGCGCACTGCCACTGCTGAACGGGCTGTCCATGCCTGGATGTCTGCGAGACAGCGCGCCGGACGCCTGGGGCCGACGCGTCATCCTCAACAAGCTGATGGGCAGGCCGGGCCGGGACGCTGACACCGCCGCCGTGGACGAATTGAGCTACCTGCTGGAATCGGGCTCGGACCGCATTGGCGCTCTCGACTACCAGCGTTCACCGAGCGAATACATACCCCGCTCTGTATCCAACGTACCGCTGGAGGAACTGCTCGATTCCGCCGAACGCGTCGAGCGTGGCATTCCCCTGACACCCGAACTGGATCATGCCCTGTTTCACGGCAGCTCGATCGGTGGGGCGCGCCCCAAGGCACTCATCGAAGATGCCGGCCGCAAGTACATCGCCAAGTTCTCGTCGAGCAGCGATCTGTTCAACGTGATCAAAGCCGAGTTCGTGGCCATGCGCCTGGCATCGCTGGCGGGCCTGCAAGTTGCCCCAGTGTCACTGAAGCGGGCGGCCGGCAAGGACGTGCTCTTGATCGAGCGCTTCGACCGTGTGGCGAGTGCAGAGGGCTGGACGCGCAGGATCATGGTCTCTGCGCTGACCTTGTTCGGGCTGGACGAAATGATGGCGCGCTATGCGAGCTATGAGACCTTCGCCGAGATCATCCGCCATCGCTTCGAGCAACCGAAGGCGACACTGCGGGAGCTTTTCTCTCGGCTGGTGTTCAATATTCTGTGTGGCAACACCGACGACCACGCGCGCAATCACGCGGCGTTCTGGAACGGGCACTCACTGCAGCTGACGCCCGCCTACGATATCTGCCCGCAGAACCGCAGTGGCAACGAGGCGACGCAGGCGATGCTGATCAGTGGCAACAATCGCCTGAGCACGCTGCAGTCCTGCCGCGAGGCCGCGCATCACTTTCTGCTGTCGACTGCGGAAGCAGAAGCCATCATGGCGGCGCAGCGCGAGTGCGTGGAGCGGCACTGGGACGCGGTGTGTGACGAGGCGGCGATGAGCGAGATCGAGCGGCGGGCGTTGTGGCGGCGGCAGATTCTGAATCCGTTTGGGGTGGGGGAGTGAGGGAGAATCTACTTGGAGGATATTGTTGACCACTACAGCCAACTTACTCACCCAGCGGCTGTCCAAAACGCTGCGCGTTTTGTCGAACTGGGGAGTTCGATCTTCCGGGCAGGCAAATAAAAAAGCCCTCAAGAAGAGGGCTTTTTTATTTGGCGCACCCGGAGAGATTCGAACTCCCGACCAAGTGGTTCGAAGCCACCTACTCTATCCAGCTGAGCTACGGGTGCGTGCGGGGCGCGATTATATAGAAGTCATCCGAGACGGTCACCCGAAAGTTTCCCGGCCCGCGCGGGCTCACTCGACCCCCGGCCCGCGCGGGCTCACTCGACCCCCGCCCCGCGCACCACCACGTTCACCTGATTCGCCGCGGGCATCACGCCCGGGGGGAAATTGAGCCCCGAATCCAGATCGCCACTCTGGCCCGGCGCCAGCGCCGGAATCACCAGGGTGCGGTTCGCGAGCTGGCCCGCAATCACCGCCTGGAATTCGATGGTCACTTCACGCACCGCCACGGGCGAGCGGTTCTCCACGCGGGCCAACAGGCGGCCGGCATTGTTCACGATGGGCTGGGCAGCGATGTACTGAGTGGGGTTGTCGGGGATGTCCAGACGCATGAACGCGGCGCGGGACTGCTCGCCCACCAGACCGGCAGCGGCGCTGGCGGCCTGGAAGTACTGCTTGGCGCCCACGCGGTCATTGCTGGCAAGCGCCAGTTCGCCCAGTTCACTCATGGCCATGGCGGTGGGTAGCAGGTCGACGCTGCGCTCGAGGTCTTCCCGCGCCCGCTCGCGATTGCCCTGACGGGCGAAGGCCACGCCGCGGCCGAGGTAATAGTCGAAATAATCCGGGTCGCGCGAGATCGCGTCGTCGTAACGTCGCGCGGCAGCTTCATAGCGGCGCTGGTACACCAGAATGTCGGCGGCCAGACCGTGGAAGCGGGCCTCGTCGGGCACCAGGCTGAGGGCGGTTTCCAGCCGGCGTTCGGCCTCTTCCAGCTTGTCCTCGGCAATCAGCTTCTCGGCCTCGTCGAAGGCGTCATAGGCGGGTTTGGTCTCGCGCAGGAAGGCGGTGGCCTCGCGGTAGCGGTCCTCGCCCAGCTCGCCGCCAGTGATGCCTTCGGCGCGCAGCTGGGCCACCAGGGCACGGTTGTTCTGCACGCGCTCCTGCGAGGGCGGATGGCTGGCGAACAGGCCGTCGAGCCAGTTGCTCTGGCGGCCTTCGGACAAGCGCACGAACACTTCCTGCAGGCTGATGGCGGCGGCCGGGTCATAGCCGGCCTCGGCCATGTAGCGGATGCCATAGGCGTCGGACTCGCGCTCGGCATCGCGGCCATAGCGCTGGGTGACGAGCTGGGCGCCGAGCATGGCGCCGCCCACCACATAGTCGGAATACTGGCTGCCCTGCGCGGCGATGGCGCCCACCACCAGCGCGCCCTGCATCAGCATGCCGCGCTCCATGGCCTGGGCGCCGTGACGGGCGGCGGCGTGCACGATCTCGTGCCCCAGCACGGCGGCCAGTTCGGCCTCGTTGTTCAGCTCGGTCAGCAGGCCGCGATTCACGGCGATCTTGCCGCCCGGCAGCGCCCAGGCATTGGGCACGGAATTGTTCAGCACCACGAATTCATACGGCAGTTGGCGATCACTCACTGCTGCCAGGCGCTGGCCCACGCCCTGCAAATAGGCGGTGAGCTGCGGGTCGACACTGAGCTCGCCGCCCTGGGACTGCTGCGAAGGCGAATACTGCTCGGGCCCGATGCTCAGCTCGCGCTGCTCGGAAATGAAGCTCAGTTCACGCTGGCCGGTGACCGGGTTCACGGCGCAACCGGCCAGCATGACGGCGCTGAGCACGAGGGCGGTGGTCTTGTACAGGGGCGAATCGGGGGCGGTCAGCATGATGAACTCTCGTGTGGAAACAACGGCCGGGTCGGGGCGATTCTATGCCGGCACCCCGCGCCACGGCCAGTGGCCGAGGCGGCAAGCCGCGCAGCAAACTTTCGCGCTATGCTTGGGCCACGAATCCCTCTTTCAAGGAAGACTGCCATGACGACACGCTGCGCCTGGTGCGGGACCGACCCGCTGTATGTGGCCTATCACGACACGGAATGGGGCGTGCCCGTGCACGACGACCAGACGCTGTTCGAGTTTCTCTCCCTGGAATGCCAGCAGGCCGGGCTGAGCTGGATCACGGTGCTGCGCAAGCGCGAGCACTATCGCCGCGCCTTCTTCGACTTCGACCCGGTGCGGGTGGCCGCCATGACGGATGCCGAGATCGAGGAACGCCTGCAGGACACGGGCCTGATCCGCAATCGCCTCAAGCTCTACTCCATGCGCAGCAATGCCCAGGCGTTTCTGCAGGTGCAGCGCGAGTTCGGCAGTTTCGATGCCTACATCTGGGGCTTCACCGGGGGCAAGGTGCTCGATGGTCGACGGGCCAGTCTGCGCGACCTGCCGGCCACCTCGCCGGAAAGCGACGCGCTGTCGAAGGACTTGAAGAAACGCGGCTTCAAGTTCGTGGGCTCCACCATCTGCTACGCGCACATGCAGGCCACAGGCATGGTCAACGACCACGTGCAGGAATGCTTTCGTCACCGGGAAGTGTGAACGCTTTTACAGCGCGCGCACGTTCAGTGTGTAGCTCGAAACCACGATCAGCACCAGATTGAACACCAGCACGGCCACGTGCACGCCGCGCCGCCGGGTGAAGAACAGGGGAATGAACGACACGGCGAGAAGGGCCGGGCCCACGACGCGGGAAGCCCAGGTCTCGCGGAAGTCGGGCAGCAGGCTGTCGGTGAGCAACGACAGCAGGAAGAACACCAGCACCATGGGGAAGAACCAGTCCTTGATGCGGAAGTAGTGCTCTTCCAGGTTGGTCAGCTGGCCTTCGCGCAGCTCGGGCGTGATCACGAAACTGAGCAGCACCAGCACCACGGGGGCGCTCAGCCCCAGCAGCATCTGCCCCACCGAGCGCAGGTCCACGCCGTACTGGTATTCCCAGAAACCCAGGTAGTGGAAGGTGATGACCACCAGCAGCCAGAACGACCAGCCCAGCACGAACAGCGGACGCTGCACCTGCGGCCAGCTGCGGATGAGCCGGCCCCAGCCCATCATGAGTTCGGCCAGGGCAAACGCCACCACCACGGACACGAACATCATGATGAATTCGAACTTGGACATGGGTGGCTGGCCTGGACTGTCTCAGTCCTGTTGCGACTGGGCGAGGAAGAGGCGCAGGGCCTCGCGGTTGAGATCCTCCGCCTGCTTGTCGAACACGATGCGGTGCAGGGTGGGGACCAGGGCCTCGCGGAAACTGTCCTTGTGCAGGTACGCACAGACGCCGCCATCGGCAGGCTCCAGCGCGCGGCGCTTGAGGTCCTCGCGGTGATCCTCCGTGACCATCACCACCGGCGTGCGCTGGCGCAGCGGGCTGCGCCGCTCGATGTCCCGCAGCAGGTAGAGGAACTGGTCACGCGGCTTCTTGTAGTTGTTCCAGCCGGTGATGATGCAGGACAGCTTGTTGGTCAGCAGGCCGAAGCAGCGGTCGTACTGGCGCACGGCGTCCAGGGCATTGGCTTCGTTGTAGGTGTTGATGCTGGTGTACTGGCCTGTGGCGCCAATCTCGGCGGCAATCTCGTCCACCAGTCGGTTGTCCAGATCGTAGATCAGGATGACGGGCTTGAAACTCATTCCTCAACCTCTTCTTGTTCTTCTCGCCTGCGGCGCTCAGCGCAGCAGCTGGCCGCCATCCACGCCAACAGTCGTGCCGGTAGCATAGCCATTGTGCATCAGGTAAAGCAACGCGGCAGCCGCGAAGGGCGGCAATGGTAGCACACAAAACGCAGCCCCCTGCACGGCTGTGGCCTGACGCCCGTCATTTTCGCCGGGCAGGCTTTACGCTCACAGCCGAAGCTGGCATGGTAAGCGGGCATCAGCAATCACAGGAGAACTCCATGCGCACAATCCTTCTGGCACTTGTCATTGGCGGCACCTTGAGCGCCTGCGGCAACTGGGTCAACCTGACCGCAGCCGGCCGCCTGGTCACTGTCGCCACGCCGACGGAAGTCGCCAGTTGTCGCCGTATAGGCACCAGCACCTCCAACGCGCTGAGCGAGATCGTGTTCGTGGAACGCGGCTCCGCCAAGCTGCAGGCCGAGTTGATCGACCTCGCCCGCAATGAAGCGGCCGACATGGGCGGCAACCGCATCGTCGTGGAGTCCCCCATCACCGAGGGTCGCCAGAGCTTCGGCGTGTACAGCTGCGCCAACTGACCGACGAGCGCCGTGCAGGACGCCGGCGCGTATGCACTGCAAGACAACAAGAACAAAGACTCTCCTGTGTGGTGATGTCGCAGGAAGAATGGAATCTGGAAGCAGGATCAGATGGACAAGACGCTCCTCTCGCTCAGCCGTTTCTTCGCCCTCATTCCCTTGTGGTCTCTCAGGGCCCGCACCGTGGTGCTGGCCTTGGTGCTGGGCTTCTCCCTTGTCATGGCGTGGGGAGCCTGGACGCGCACCACGCTCGACATGACCATCGACAGCTTCATCGACCAGGACGACCCGGCCATCGCGGCGTTGAATGAGTTCCGCGAGCAGTTCGGCAGCGATGACTCCGTGTTCCTCGTCTATCGCGCCCTGGACGGCGATGTGTTCTCGGCCCGCTCGCTCCAGGCGGTGCAGCAACTCACGCAGGAACTCGACAACTGGCAGACGCTCGACCCGGCGGCCTACCCGGCCGCGATCGATGGCGAACCGGTGGTGCTGGAGGAACTCGGCAAGATCCGCCGTGTGCAGTCGCTCAGTACCGCGCGCGTGAAGAGCGTGGAGGGCGACACCCTGCGTTCCGAGCGCCTCGTTCCAGAAACCCTGCCCGAATCCGCCGCCGAACTGCAGGCCATTCGCGACCGTGCGCTGGCCGAGAACGACTACCGACTGTTGTTCTACTCCGCCGATGGTCGCTATGCCGGCATCCTGATCCAGACCGTCTTCGGCGCCGAGCCCATCGAGGGCTTCACGCCGCAGATCGATGGGGCGGATGTCACGCTCGATCTCAGCTTCAGCGCCTTCGATACCGACAGTGCCGTGACGCTGGACGTCGACGAGCAGGCTGACGTGCAGGACATCCCGTTCCAGACGGTGGACATGTTCGAGTACAGCCGCTTCTTCACCGCCATCCGCGCCGTCTACGGCCAGCACGCCGATGTGCTCGAGTTCCATCCGGTGGGCAACCCGCCCATGAACGATTTCATCAACCGCATGCTGCAGCAGATGATGGTGCTGGGCGTCGCCATGGTCGGTGTGTTCGTGGGCCTGCTGTGGGCCTTGTTCCGCTCCTTCAGCGCCGTGGTCTGGCCGATCCTGACCATCGCCCTGAGCCTGCTGTGGACCTGGGGCGCCACCGCCTGGCTGGGCGTGCCCATGTCCACCATGCTGGTGCTCACCTGCCTGCTGATCTTTGCCTGTGGCATTGACGACTGCGTCCACGTGATGAGTGCGTATTTCGGTTTCCGGCGCGAGGGGCTGGCGCATGCCACCGCTGGCAGGCATTCCCCAGCGCGGGCAAGGTGCTGTGCGGGGCCGTGCTAGTGCTGGCAGGCTTCCTGGCATTCGGCCTCTCTATCTGGCACTCAGCGGCGTGCTGACGGCGCTGGTGCTGCGCTGGCAACACACGCTGCTCGAGGCCATTCCGCGAATGGTGGCCCGCAGCCCAGCCACCATCCTGGGCGTGTTCGGCGCCATCCTGCTGCTGTGCGTCTACGGCACGAGTCAGGTGCGCATCGACAGCAACATCGCCGAGCTGACGCGCGAAGGCAGCGAGATGCGCGTGGCCTATGCCGTGGTGGACGAGCACATGGCAGGGGCGCAGAGCATGGAGATCATGATCGATACCGGCGTGAGCGACGGCCTGCTCAACCCAGCCTTGCTGCAGGCAGTCGACACCCTGCAGACGCGCATCGAGACCGAGTACGCAGGCGAGATCTCGCGCACCTGGTCCCTGGCCGACATCGTCAAGGACACCAACCAGATCATGAATGCGGATGACCCGGCCTTCTACCGGCTGCCAGACTCCGAGGCGATGATTTCCCAGCTGCTCTACCTCTTCAACAGCGCCAACCCGGATGATCGTCGTGCGCTGGTATCTGACGACTACAGCCGCTCACACATCACTCTCAATGCCTATAACGCTGGCTCTTACCAGTACCAGCAGTTCTTCGAGGAGCTGGGCGTGTTGATCGACGAAGTCTTCGCGCCGCTGCGGCAGGACTTCCCGGAACTGGAGGCGCGCATGACGGGCTCGATCCCGCTGATGATGCGCGCCACCGACGAGATCGCCCAGTCGCAGTACAGCAGCTTCGCGCTGGCACTGCACAGCACGTGGGCGCAGCCGTGATCTTCACCACGATGGTGCTGGGCCTGGGCTTCGCGATCATGGGGTTCTCGGACTATCTGGGCATCGCCAGGATCGGCATTTTCGGCTCATTGGCCATCTTCGTCGCCCTCCTCTGAGACCTGTTCCTGATCCCAGCCCTGCTGCACGTGTTCAAGCCCGACTTCGGCGTCAAGGATGTGCAGCGCACCTTCGCCCTGGAATAGACTGACCCAAGGAGGATACCGGCATGACGCCCGTACCGCGCCAGCGTTACCCACTGCCTCGCCGCCTGCAGGGCTGCCTCATCGCGCTCTGTCTGAGCCTCATGGCCCCTCTGGTCACGGCCCAGGAGTCAGCGCGCGAGATACTCGAGAAAGTCGAGGACGCCCTGCGCAGCACCACTGACTCGGCCTTCAACCGCATCCAGCTCTCCAGCTGCCGGTTCGGCATCCGCGACAACCAGATCACCTGTGCCGAGCGCGCGCGCATCAAGGCGCTGGAATCGGTCGGCGTGAATTTCGGCCCGGACAAGAAAGACACCCGCTCCGTGGCCATCGTGCTGGAGCCGCCGGCCGAGCGCGGCATCGGCATGCTCAGCGTCACCTATGATGATCCGACGGTGGACAACGAGACCTGGCTGTATCTCTCCGCACTCGGCACGGTGAAGCGCATTGCCAGCGGCAGCGCCGAGGACAGCGAGCCCGCCGCCCTTTTCGGGTCGGAGTTCACCACCGAGGACCAGGACACCGGCAAGCTCGACGAATACACCCTGAGCATTCTGGAACAGACCACCGAGGCGGGCCGCGAGGTATGGAAGATCGAATCCATTCACAACGCTTAACGCGCGCGCAACACCCGCTACGCCCGCATCGTGCAGTACGTCGACAAGGAGCGCTATGTGACGCTGCGCTCGGACATGTACGACGAGCCCGGGCGCGAGGCTGGCCTTGCGCGTCGAGCAGGTGAACGGAGTCTGGGTGGCACGCTCGCTCAGCATGATGAATCTGGTGAGCAACCGGCTCTCCAATCTGGCGATCCTGGAGATCAACACCGGTCTCGAGGTGCCCGAGGACTTCCTCAGCCAGCGCACCCTGACCGACGTGGCCTTCCGCGAGGCCGAACTGCAGAAACTGCGGGCACAAATTGACTGAGCGCGCACGCCTTCTGCTCTGCGCAGCGCTCCTAGTGCCCTGCCACACGGCGCTGGCCCAGGACTTCTCGCTGGACAATCTCAGCTTCGACGGCGCCGCCTTCGATGGGCCTGGCGAAGACCTCTTCGCCGGCAATGATGAAAACCGCCCCGCCTGGCTGCAACCCTTCACCTTCCGCCTGAGCCAGCAACTGCTGGCACAGATCAATTCGCACACCAGCGACCTGCCGGGCGGTCTTGCCTTGCCCCGCAGCGCCGCCACCGAGAACAGCCGGCTGAGCCTGATCGTCGGGGTCTCAGCACAGACGGTGCTGCTGCAGTCCGAGGTGCTGAAGGCGGGAGAGCGCCTGACGGGGGATGAGGTGAGTGGCAATGCCCTGTTGCGCTATGCCAACAGCATGAGGAACGGGGATCTGCTGCTGGCCGTGACCCTGCAGAGTGCGCTGGATGCAGGCTCCGTACTGGGCAGCGTGGCACTGACGCACACGCTGAGCAACCACCTCACGCTGCTGACCCAGGTGATCGCCACCCGGGCCGATGAGGATGCCGCCTTTGCCACGCTGGATGAGGACGTGCGCGCCGGCCTCACCCTGACCTGGGCCTTCTGATCCACGCGCGTTTCAGCGCGCCCGGTCAATAACGATTGGGGCCGTCGAAGACGTCACGATCGAATTCGTTCTCCCAGTTGGCGACCACCGTGGCCACCGCCATGTCGCCCGTCACGTTGACGCAGGTGCGCGCCATGTCCAGGGGGCGGTCGAACGGCAGGATGAACCCCACCACCACCGCAATCTGTTCGGGCGACATGCCCACGGCGCTCATGACCACCGACATCAGGAACAGCGAGGCGCCCGGCACGGCGGCCGTGCCCACGGACACCAGCGTGGTGGCGCCAATCACGATCAGGTAGTCGGCGAAGGCCAGCGGGATGCCAAAGGCCTGCGCGGCGAACAGGGTCACGATGCCCACATAGAGCGCAGTGCCATCCATGTTGATGGTGGCCCCCAGCGGAATCACCGTGGTGGCGACAACGGGACGGATGCCCAGATTGCGCTCGGCCACGGACAGCGTGACCGGCATGGTGGCGGAACTGGACGAGGTGGAGAATGCCACCAGCATCGCATCACGCGCTCCGCGAAAGAAATTGGCCGGGCTCAGGCGAAGCAGGAACTTCATCATGGAGCCATAGACGAGCAAGGCATGCAGGATGCAGCCGAGGAACACCGCGATGGCCAGCCGCACGACATCCAGCAGGGCCAGCACGCCCTGGGTGCCGGAGACCCAGGCGATCAGGGCAAAAACTCCGAACGGCGCCACTTCCATCACCCAGCTGGTGATCTTCAACATGATCTCCGAGGCCGCATCCACCACATCCGCGACTGGCTTCGCCTTCTCACCGATGACCAGCCCGGCCACCCCCAGCAGCAAGGCAAAGAAGATCACGGCAAGCACATTGCCCTCGGCCAGCGAGGCGATCGGATTGCGTGGCACGATGCTCATGAGGCGCTCAGAGAGCGGAATGGTTTCCTGCAGGGTGCCAGGCACCGCAAGAGAGAGATCGACGCCGTCGCCGGGCCGCAGCACGAGCGCCAGCGCAATGCCGATACAGATGGCGATAAGGGTGGTGAGCATGTAGAGCGCGAGCGTCTTGACCCCAAGCGAGCCGAGCTTCTGCGGGTCACCCATGGCCATGACGCCGGACACCAGCGTGAAGAAGACCAGGGGCACCACCACCATGCCGATGAGGCGCACGAAGAGATCGCCTATCCAGCGGATCGACGCCGCGCCCTCTCCCCACAGACTGCCGACCACCACGCCCAGGGCCAGGGCCAGCAGAATGCGTTTCCACAATGCGATCTCGAACCACGTGCGCAGCATGAACTCCCCCTCGGATACATCCATTTGCCCCTTGATTCCGTACCAAGGCACTGGCGTTCGAGCCTACAGAAAAAGCACCTGCAGTGCCAACGCTTTCCCGGGATGTGCGACAATGCGCGCCCGCCACTTACCGCACACGAAGAGTCAACAATGTCCGAGCAGATCACCCGGTGGATAGAAGGCAGTGTGGCCAGCAACACCCACTGGACGCCCAACCTGTTTTCCCTGCGCATTGACGCCGATGTCGCCCCCTTCAAGGCAGGTCAGTACACAGCGCTGGCCCTGGACGTCGCTGGCGAACGCGTTGCCCAGCCCTACTCCATCCTCAGCAGTCCGGGCACCTCACCTCTGGAGTTCTTCTTCCACACCCCGATGGATGGCCAGTTGTCGGCGGCTCTCGGTCGCCTGCAGGAAGGCGACCGCGTCTGGGTGCAGCAGACGCCCGAAGGGCGTTTCACGCTGGACCAGGTACCGGACGGACAGGACCTCTGGCTGCTGGCTACCGGGACCGGCGTCTCGCCATTCTTGTCGCTGCTGCGTACCCCGCAGCCCTGGGAGCGTTTCGGCCACATCGTGCTGGTCTATGCGGTGCGGCACTGGCAGGACATCGCCTACCACGCGCTGATCGAGCAACTGCGCACCCGCCACGGCGAGCGCTTCACTTTCATTCCCGTCGTCAGCCGCGAGAAGGCGAACAACGCGGTGCACGGCCACATACCCGCCAGCATCAGCAGCGGCACGCTCGAGCGTGTGGCTGACCGCAGCTTTGCGCCGGAGCGTTCGCGCTTCATGCTGTGCGGCAATCCCGGTATGGTGCAGGACGCCCTCGCGGCCCTGCAGCAGCGGGGTTTCGTGCGCAGCGTCGAGGGCCGCACCGGGCACATCACCCTCGAAGCGTACTGGTAAAAAAGGGGTCCTCGGCTTCGCAGCCAAGGACCCAAACTTCACTCATGACCGAAACGGATCATGCGCCAGGCGCCCAGTCCAACGACACCCATACCTGCCGGCCCCAGGGCACGGACAGTCGGGACTCGAATCCCCCGATGATGGCGAAGCGTTGCGGCCGGATGTCAAACAGGTTGCTCACCCCGGCACTCAGGGTGATCTCGCTGTCAAAGTATTGATCGAAGACATAGGCGTACTGCACATTGGTGATGGTCTCTGCCTCGATCGTGCGGTCAGTCATCGCGATGAAGCCCTGCCCATAGCGGTCCACCGGGCGATCATCGAACAGGACGCTGTGCCGGTAATTGGCCGACACGCCCGCGCTGTGATTGCCGTTGAACCAGCCGACACGCAGGCTGCCCTTGACCTTCGGCAGCGGTGGCACGATGCCGGTCTGCGCGTTCTGCTTGCCCAGGGCGTCGATGGTGATGCCGACGTTGTCCTCGTACTCGTAGCTCAGGTAATAGGACCCCTCCAGCGTGGTGGTGAAAGTGCCCAGTCTGCCCGCGTCATAGGTGTAGCGAGCCTTGGCATCCAGCAGGTCGATGAACACCGATGCGATGTTCTGAGCCTGCCGGAAGATGGTATCCACCGACATGTCGGCGGGGTCGCGCAGCACCGGATTGCCCGGCCCGGCGATGGAGCGCAGATAGGCCACGGCAGCGGCATTGTCGGCGGGATTGGCCGGGTTGTAGGTGGACTCTGTCTTGCCCACTGCGGCCAGGAACTCGCGGAACTGGTCGTAGACCGTGTCGGTATCGTCCAGGGTACGGATCCGGTCGATGTACTTCACGCTCTGGTAGTCCATGCTCACGCTGAGATTCTCGATGCCCTCGTAGGTGAAGCCGATATTGCGAATGGTCGAGGTCTCCGGCGCCAGATTCGGGTTGCCGGCCTGGCAGGTGGAGGAGCCGATCAGCGAGGCGTTGAAGAACGGGTCATTCCCCGAGAACGCTTCGCCACACAGCTCATTCGGAATGAACGGTCTGGCCTGCACCGGTGTCGGCGCGAGGAAGCTCTCGCCCCAGCTGGTGCGCAGCGCCAGCCCGTCCATCACTTCCCAGCGCAGCGCCACCTTGGGTGTGGTGGCCTTGAGCCCGAAGTCCTTGAACTCCTCGTGACGCACGGCTGCCTGCAGGGTCAGAGGCTCCAGGATCGGCACTTCAGCCTCGAGGAACACGGCACGCACTTCGCTGAAGTAGGTCGCGTCCTTGCGTACCGGGGTCGTGATGTCCACGTAGTAGTTGATGCGATTGGCCGACAGCGGATTGGCAAAATCCTGGTCGGTGGTATCGCGCCACTGGTAGCCCGTGGCGATGGAGACGGCGCCCGCCGGCAGGTCGAACACCTCCCCCGTCACTGTGACTTCGGCGATGTCCAGATATCCGCGGCTGGATGTCAGCTGAATGGGTTCGTAGAGCCAGTCCATCATCTCCAGCGTGTTGTCGGTGACGCCCTTGACGTAATACGGGGAGCGCGGATCAGAACTGGCAAAGGGATTGAACCACTGATTCCCCGTCGGCCCTCCCTTGCCCATCAGCGCCAACTGGAACTTGGGCAGATGCAGATTGCCGCTCATGGAGCGCGAGCGCACCTTTCGCTCCTGGCGGGAGTAGTAGGCATAGCCGGTCCAGGTGTCGCTCAGGTCGAAGCGAGTGCCCAGCTTGATGCGATTCGAGCTGGTGTCGCTGCCGCCGTCAGTCTCACCGAATTCGCTGATCCAGCGCGGCGTGACGCCAAGGCCGGAGGACGGGCGCCACAAATAGGGCACCACGTCGAAGCCGAAGGTATTGGCCGGGTGACTGGCCGGAATGAACAGCACGTTGCGGTTGTTCGGGTTCAGCGCCGTGACAACGCCCTTGGTGCCCTCGTCCAGCAGATAGTTCCAGTTGCCGGTCAGCTCGAACTGCACGGAGTCGTTCATGTCCCAGGTGACGTTCTGATAGAGGTTGTACTCCGTCATGCCTCGGGAATACGGGTAGGTATGCGTGTAGTTGTACCAGCAGGTGCGATTGCTCCCTGTGCCAGTGATGACGCCACTGGGCAGGGCGCCGCGTTTGGTGCGATCCTCCAGCCCCTGATTGAAGGTGCCGCAGCTCGGATCGGGCAGATTGCCGCCCACGGTGCGCCCGCGGTGCAATTCTCCCAGCCTGGGTGTTGCTCCAGACACGCGGCGATAGGTGCCGGGATTGCCGGAACCGGACGAGCCATCCGCCATCTCCCATTCGCGCGGCCGCTCATGCATCCCAAGCCGCGTGCGCTTGCGGGCGTCGAAGGCCCCGACATAATTGATGCCATTGTCGAAGCTCTTGCCCCAGAGCAGAGAGACATTGCCTTCCTCCTGGCCGCCCTCCTCCGGCGTCTGGTAATAGGCGCGCGCCCGAAAGCCGTCGAACTCCTTGATGGGAATCATGTTGACCACGCCTGCCACGGCATCGGAGCCATAGAGCGCGGAACCGCCGTCCAGCACGATCTCGATGCGCGCCACCGCGATGTCGGGAATCATCGCCGTAACGGAATTGTCGATGCTGCGCACCCCGTCCATCATGCTGAGGGTGCTGTTCTCCCCCAGGCCTCTCAGATTGAAGGTGGTCCCGACGCCACTCTGATTGCCCGACGCGCTGGCCAGCACGTTCTGCACATTGTTGGTGTTCTGGGTGAAACTCAGATCCCGGATGTAGTTGGCCATGCTGGGTGCACCGGACTGGTAGAGCTCGTCCTGGTTGATGGTGGCCACGGGGGAATTCTGCGCGAATGCGCTGTTGCGGATATAGGAGCCGGTCACGACGACTTCTTCCACTTCCGGATCCTGGGCAGCTTGCGCCTGCACCAGAACCGGGGTGGCGAATGAAGCAATGAGGCAGGTGTGGATCAACTGGCGCAACTGTGTGCGCCTCGTGTTTGAGTGCATGTTCATCTCCAGTGATCGAACCGTTCCGCCATGCGGAGGAAGGCCCGTTTCCTTTTGTTATCAGCGGTGGTGCACTTTCAAAGGCACAACATGATTCACACTGGAGACTGCATGCAGAGTGCATTTCCGGTACGTCGAGAGACTACCAAATCGCCTTTACTGCGTTTTCTTGCCGGGAGCCTCGTGCCCCCTCGCTGAAGCCATTGTTGCGAAAAGCCGTGCTGCAGCAGAGCACACGCCTCTGCCGCAGCACGATGTCATGAGGTCAGGCCCCGGGTGCCCAGTCAAGAGACACCCAGAACTGACGACCCCAAGGGGTTGAGAGACGAGTTTCCGCCCCGCCAATGATCGCCAGGCGCTGGGGACGCTTGTCGAACAGATTGTTGATGCCCACGCTCAGCGTGATCTCGCTGTCGAAGTACTGATCGAAGACGTGTGCAAAGCGCGCGTCGACGATGTACTCGCCACGGATGTTGCGGGGCGGGTTCTTGGTGTTGTCGCCATCCTCCGGGTAGAAGTCCACCACCTGGTCATCGAACTTGATGGTGCTCCAGTAGTTGGCCGAAATCGACGCGCTCTGATTGCCTCGGAACCAGTTCACACGTGCGTTGGCCTTGACCTCGGGCAACGGTGGCACGATACCGGTACGACCATTCTGCTTGCCCACCGCTTCGACACGAATCCCGTTCAGATCCATGTAGTCGTAGGTGTCATACAGTGTGGTCTGCACAGTGGTGGTGAAGCTGCCCAGGTTGTCCGTATCGAACTGGTACTGCGCCTTCACATCGAGCAGGTCGATCCAGACCGAGCTGATGTTGGCGGACTGCACGAACAGCCTGGAGACGGAACCGTTGGGGTAGCGCTGGATCGAGTAGCCCGGAATGGCAGCCTTGGCGGCCAGCCAGGCATCCGCTGCGGCGCGGGTCGCAGAACCCGGCACGGCGGAGTAGGACGAGCGGGCAATGCCAGTCTCACCGAGGAACTGCTGGAACTGGAAGCCCACGGTGTCCTGCTGACTCAGGGTACGGATACGGTCGACGTATTCGATCTGTTGATAGTCCATGGACAGGTTGAGCCCTTCCAGGAAATTCCCGGTAGGTTCCCACGTGAAGCCGATGTTTTGGATGGTCGAGGTTTCCGGCTGCAGGTTCGGGTTGCCGGACTGACACCAGATACCGCCGATCAGCGGGGTGTTGGTGAACTCATCCAGACCACTGAACATGTCGGCACAACGGTCATCCGCCACGAAGGGTCGGGCCTGGAAGGGCGAGGGCGCCAAGAAGCTTTCGCCCCATGAGGCACGCAGCGCCAGACTCGGCATTGCTTCCCAGCGCAGCGAGACCTTGGGCGTGGTGGCTTCCAGACCGAAGTCCTTGAACTGCTCGTGACGCACGGCGAACTGCGCGGCCAGGGTTTCCAGGATAGGCACTTCGATCTCGGCAAATACGGAGCGGGTCTCCGACACATAGACGGCGTCCTTCAGCCGCTCGCCCAACACCTGACTGTTAGCGTAATCCTCACCCAGCTTGTCGTAGGGGTCGGCATAGTCTTCGATCCGGATGTCGCGCCACTGATAGCCGAAGGCCATGGAGACGGCTCCTGCCGGCAGGTCGAACACCTCGCCGGTCGCCAGCGTCTCGAACACATCCAGAAAGTTGCGCCCGCCCAGACGATTGGGGTTGTAGGACATCATCCAGTCGATCAACTCCTGCGAGTTGTCGGTCTTGCCCTTCACATAGCGCGAGGAGTAGGGCGACTGTGAGCCGAAGGGGTTGAACCACTGATTGCCGTTCGGTCCTCCCAGGCCGGACATGGCGAGCTGCAGACGGCTGGACGTCACCACGTGCTCGTCGGAGGTGTTCTTGTCCTCCTGGATCGAGTAGTAGGTGTAGCCCGTCCACGTCCCTGCCAGATCATACTCGGCGCTGAACTTCAGACGATTGAGCGCATAGTCGGAACTGACTTTCTTGGAGGAATCGGTGTAATAGCTGGACGGCAGATTCGCTCCCGTGTTGCCGAACACACGCCAGCTCCAAGGGGTCAGGTCCACTCCCCACGGGTTGGCAGGATGATTGGCCGGGATCTTCATCACCGCACGGTCATTGCCGCCGTTAGGCGAGGTGCCCGTGGTGCGGTTCTGGTTGTAGCGGTAATGATTGTTCAGCGTCACATTGAGGCGCAGCCAGTCGGCGGCGTCGTAGGACAGCGTGTTGTAGAGGTTCCAGTTGACCTCGTGACGCGAATACGCGTGCTGGATACTGTACTCATAGGTACAGTTGCCGTTGTAGATGGTGCCAGAGGGGTTCGTGTACTGGCTCTCGCCGTGGGCGTCGAAACCCGCATTGAATTTGCCGCAATCCGGATCCAGCAGGACTGGGCCTGTGCTGGTGCCGCCGTGGGGCTGCAGCAGCTGCACGCCAGGCTTGGCGTTGATCAGACGTCGGAAAGAGCCGACGGGGCCCGAGTTCGAGGCATTGTTGGAATTCTTCCACTCACGCGGACGCTCGTACATCATGAGCGGCGTCTGTTTCTGCCCTTCGAAGGCGCCAACGTACTCGATGCCGTTGTTGAAACTCTTGCCCCACAGCAACGAGCCCGTGAAGTGCTCCATGGCACCGTCTTCGGTACGCTGATAATAGGTACGGGCACGCAGGCCCTCGAATTCCTTGATCGGGATGATGTTCACCACCCCCGCCACCGCGTCGGAGCCGTAGAGAGCGGAGCCCCCGTCCAGCACCATTTCCATGCGGCTGATGGCAATCTCCGGCAGACTGGCTGACATCAGCGGACTCAGGGTGCGAGCGCCGTCGATCAGTGTCAGGGTGGAGTTCTCTCCGAGGCCGCGCAGGTTGAAACTGCTGTTGCCCGTCTGGGCGCCATCGGAAGTTCCCAGCACCACGTTGACCACGTTGGTGTTCTGGGTATAGCTGAGATCGCGGATATAGGCTCCCATGCTCGGCGCACCGGACTCCAGAAGGTCTTCCTGGGAAACGGTGTCGACGGGGGAGTTCTGGGCAAAGGCACTGTTCCTGATGTAGGAACCTGTCACCACCACCTCCTCAACTTCAGGATCGGTCTGAGCCTGAGCGGAAAGCGGGAGCACGACGGAAGCGACAAGGCAGGAATGGATCAAGTGACGCAGTTGCCCGCGTCGAGTGAAGTTAAGCATGTTTATCTCCGGTTGTTGGCTCTTGCCGCCACTTCGCAACAAGGCCTTTATTATTTGGATATCAATAGCTTAGAGCTTTATAAGGCACTACTTCATGACTATCACTGGAAGACAACAGGCCATTCGACCATTCCGGTACAACGATATACAACCATCACACCTTATGGCCAGCGATGTAAGCAGGCGCGGGCATGAATTGCAATCCCCGAGACGCTCAGTCACAACTTGTCACATATTTCCATGGAACGGTCGTTCGACACAGCACCACAGTTCACCTATGGAAAAATGGGGGCGCATGTGGCGCCACGATAAAAACGGGATTCTGGAATAGAAATCGGGCGCCGCATGTTGCCACACGGTGCCCGACCCTTACGAGGAGACTGCTGTTGCTTACTGGCCTGCGACCGAGCGCTGCTTGGCCGCTTCACGCTGAGCCACGATTTCCTGGTAGCCCGCCTCGTCCAGATGCGTGATGGCCAGCCAGGCGTGAGTCATTTCATCCGCAGTACGGCTTCCGGCCACCACCCAGAAATCCGGATCAGGATTGTTCGGGTTGTTGGCTGTGTTGTCGTACCACTGCTTGATGACCATCACGGCGCCGGTCGGAATGAGCGGCGCAACATCGGCTTCGTACAGGTGGCTGTGGTGCCAAGTGGCGCTCCAGTTGGAGATCTGGCTGATCTGCTCAGTGCGACCAGTCGCCGGGTAGTAGATCTCCAGCGAGGCGGCGCGCATGCGCAGGTGGCCGTGCGGCTGGAAGCTGTCTACACGCACCGGGTGATCGAACGAATGGAAGCCCTGGGTCATTGCCGTGCCGTGTGGCGGCACCACCAGTTCGCCTTCGTCCAGCCTGTAGAGCTTCAGGTCCTGCTTGTACTTGGCCTGAGTCTCGTAGCCTTCCGGGTGCAGCCAGATGCCGATCTCGACGACATTGTCCTCAATCACGGTACCGGGAGCGGTGGCGCCAACACCGCCGGGGAACAGATGGATGTCCCAGCGAATGCGGGCATTGGCCGGCAGTGTGCGGCACACGCCGTCCGGAGCGATTTCGCCCCACTTGCCCATCGCGTACTCGGTCAGCATGCCGACATCTTCGTACTCGCCGTCAGCATTCATGATCTCGACATTGGAGTTGGCGTGGTGCACCACGGCCTTGGCATTGCCGGCCGGCTTCACCTGGATCGCCTTGATGCAGCGGTCAGTGGTGAGGCCTGTTTCCACGAAGGGACGGTGCCACATGTCATTGCCGAGAGCCGGCACGTCGATGGGCTCGGAGTCCAGAATCAGGGTGGGCTGGCCGAACTGGGCCGCAAAGGTCCACTCATCGCTGGCCGGCAGGTTGGCCACCGGGTGCGAACGATCTCCCCAATCCCCTTCCGGAGCGCCTTGGGCGACCCACTGGGTGATGGTGTTGATTTCTTCATCCGACAGACGCCAATCGCCCTGCAGCTCCTGAATGCCGATATGATCGTCGTAGGAGTACGGCGGCATTTCCTTGTTGGCGACACGCATGCCGATCAGGGGAGCCCACGGGCGCACCTGCTCGTAATTGGTGAGCTGCATCGGGCCGATGGCGCCTTCGCGGTGGCAGACAACACAGTTGTCCGTAATGATTTGCGCGACGTGATCCGCATAGGTGATGGCTCCGGAATCAATGGACAGACCGGACTGCCCCTGAGCCTGACCACTCATTCCCATTACTGCCAGCACGGCAGCGCCAAGAGCCGCTTTACCGGTGTGCCGGACGCACCACCGTTGTTTCATCTGCATGTTCATCTCCTTTGCTTGACGAGTTGCCGGCCAGTGCGCAGCCGCGCACCAGACAGACATTTTTATTGGAATTCCAACAACTTAGCTAGAGATAAGGAAGGCAATGACTATCACTGGATGACTGCATGCGGGGGGGCAAATCCGGTACAACGATATACAACCATGACACCTTATGGCTCGGAATGTACGCCTTCGCGCTCGGCAAAAGCAAACGGATTATTCCAGAGTCACATTTTGTTACATATTTCAGCGAGACTTCTGCCGTCATCCAAAGGGGGCGCTTTGCTGTGGGCGTCGTTCTGTATTGGCTGGCCACGGTACATGGCGGGACATAGAAACCGGGCGCCGCATGTTGCCACACGACGCCCGACCCTTTACGAGGATACTGCTACTGTTGCTTACTGACCTGCAACGGAACGCTGCTTGGCCTCTTCACGCTGAGCCACGATCTCCTGGTAGCCTTCTTCGTCCAGGTGAGTGATCGCCAGCCAGGCGTGGGTCATCTCGTCAGCGGTACGGCTGCCTTCAACCACCCAGAAATCCGGATCAGGATTGTTCGGGTTGTTGGCAGTGTTGTCATACCACTGCTTGATCACCATCACGGCGCCAGTCGGGACCAGCGGAGCGACATCCGGGGCGTACAGGTGGCTGTGGTGCCACGTGGCGCTCCAGTTGGAGATCTGGCTGATCTGCTCAGTGCGACCAGTCGCCGGGTAGTAGATCTCCAGCGCGGCAGCACGCATGCGCAGGTGGCCGTGCGGCTGGAAGCTGTCGATGCGAACCGGGTGGTCAAACGAGTGGAAACCCTGGGTCATCGCAGTGCCGTTCGGAGGAACGATCAGCTCGCCCTGGTTCAGGCGATACAGTGCCAGATCCTGCTTGTAGCGGACTTGACTCTCGTAGCCTTCCGGGTGCAGCCAGATACCGATCTGCACGACGTTGTCTTCAATCACTGTGCCGGGAGCTGTCGCTCCGACGCCGCCGGGGAACAGGTGAATGTCCCAGCGAATGCGGGCATTGGCCGGCAGTGTGCGGCACACGCCTTCCGGAGCGATCTCGCCCCACTTGCCCATGGCGTATTCGGTCAGCATGCCGACATCTTCGTATTCGCCGTCAGCATTCATGATCTCGACGTTGGAGTTGGCGTGGTGCACCACGGCCTTGGCATTGCCGGCCGGCTTCACCTGGATCGCCTTGATGCAGCGGTCAGTGGTAAGCCCGGTTTCCACGTAGGGACGGTGCCACATGTCGTTACCGATAGCAGGCACGTCGATGGGCTCTGAGTCCAGAATGACACTGGGCTGACCGAACTGGGCAGCGAAGCTCCACTCATCGGCATCCGGCAGGTTGGCTACCGGGTGCGAACGATCGCCCCAATCGCCTTCCGGAGCGCCTTGGGCGACCCACTGGGTGATGGTGTTGATTTCTTCGTCAGACAGACGCCAGTCACCCTGGAGATCCTGAATTCCGATATGGTCGTCGTAGGAGTAAGGAGGCATCTCCTTGTTCGCAACGCGCACGCCGATCAGAGGCGCCCAGGGGCGGACCTGATCGTAATTGGTGAGCTGCATCGGGCCGATGCCGCCTTCGCGGTGGCACACAACGCAGTTGTCGGTGATGATCTGGGCGACGTGATCAGCATAGGTCACTTCGCCGGATTCAATGCCCAGGCCGGACTGCGCCTGTGCGTTCGTTCCCAGCACCGCCAGAACGGCGAAGCCAAGAGCGGCCTTCCCGGTTTGCCTGATGCTCAAACGCTGCTTCAACTTCATGATCCTCTCCTTACCTTGTAAATGGGCAGAACGCCAGCGTACCGGGTAGAGCGGCAAGCGCGCACAGCATTCGGGTTGGTTCTTGTTGGTCCCGATTGTCACTCTGACAGCAAGCAGACAACCACGCAGACTACGATGCTGAATATAGTGAAAGATTCATCGGGTTCAAGATTCTCACGATTGATTTTATTGATGTAGATCAATTTATCTGCTTGTGTCGCCCGCAGCCATCCGGGCACGCTAGACTGCCAGGGCTAAACGCACCTGTTGTCGGGCCGCGAGCCCTCCGAGGAACCCCGATGAAAGCCTTGCTGGCCATGACTCTGATCACCCTGATCGCCCTGGCGACGGCCTATCTGCAGTATCAGGACGCCCAGGCGCTGCGCGCGAGCCTGCAGCGCAGCGAAGCGGCACGCGAAGCCCTGCAGAGCCAGGCGGACGCCAGCGCAGCGCAGCTGGCTGCGAGCGTCGCGCAGCAGCAGAGCGTGCAGACACAGATCGAGCAATTGCAGGAAAGCCTGCGCAGCTCCTCGGCGCAGTTGCTGGAGCTGTCGAACAGCCTCCAGGAGGCTCGCGAGATGATCGCGCCTCCGCCCCCCTGATGCTTGCGCATTCCAAGGTGCCATGCAGCGCCGCGCCGCGAAGTCTCTGGATTCGAGGCAGCTTTGTGGTGACCTTCGGGGTGGAATTCTTTACATTAGCCGCCATCTGTCTCGGCATGAGAGACGGCGCCCGATCCCTTCTGGAGAAACCTATGCCACACATCCCGACTTCCGGGTCCGCCCGCGCCATGCTGGGCGTCCTGGTGCTGTTTTCGGCCCTGTTTGCCTGCAGTCCGCAAGACACCCCCGCAACGCCTGCCACACCTGCAGCCGACGGGACCCAGAACGTGGCCGGTGCCGGCTACCGGCGCATCAATTCTCCCAACCCGGACGACGCTCTGCACACCCAGATCTTCGAGCTGGACAACGGCCTGCAGGTCTACCTGACCGAGAACCACGAGGAGCCGCGCTTCTACGCCGAGATCGCCGTCAAGGCCGGCAGCAAGAACGACCCGGCCGATGCCACGGGCCTGGCGCACTACCTGGAGCACCTGCTGTTCAAGGGCACACAGGCGCTGGGCACGCTGGACTACGCCGCCGAGAAGCCCTACCTCGACCAGATCACCGAGCTGTACGAGCGCCACTTCCGCGAGACTGACCCGACCGTGCGGGCCGAGATCTACGCCGAGATCAATCGCGTGTCGCAGCAGGCCGCCCAGTACGCCATCCCCAATGAGATGGACAAGCTCTACAACGCCATGGGCGCGTCCAACCTGAACGCCCACACCTGGCACGAAGAGACCGTCTACAAGGTCGGCCTGCCGTCCAACCGGCTCGAACACTGGGCCGTGATCGAGTCGAGCCGCTTTGTCGACCCGGTTTTCCGCCTCTTTCACACCGAGCTGGAAACCGTCTACGAGGAACAGAATCAGAGCCTGGACAACCGCGACCGCGTCTCCTATTACGCCATGGGCAAGCTGCTCTACAAGAAACACCCCTACGGACAGCAGACCACCATCGGGGATTCCGAGCACCTGAAGAACCCGTCCCTCGTGTACATCCAGAACTACTTCGACACCTATTACGTGCCGAACAACATGGCCATCTTCATCAGCGGCGATATCGACATCGACGCGACCATCGCCACCATCGCCGAACACTTCGGCAAGTGGGAGCGCAAGGAGGTCCCTCAGGTGGGCCCCTGGGTGGAGGACCCGATCGAGCAAGTCGAGCGCGTGACCGTGCAGTACCTGGGCGAGGAAGAGGTGCAGATCGCCTATCGCACCGTGCCCAACGGCCATCCCGACAAGGAAGCCCTGATGCTGCTCGACATGATCCTGGACAACCGCACCGCCGGCCTGATCAACATCAACCTGAACCAGGCCCAGGCCGTGCAGGCCGCCGGCTCGTCGCCGGAATTCCTCAACGACTACGGCTCCCAGCGCCTGTGGGGCGTGCCCAAGCAAGGCCAGACCCTGGCCGAGGTCGAGCAACTGCTGGTGGACCAGATCGCGCACATCAAGGCCGGCGAGTTCGAGGACTGGATCATTCCGGCCATCGTCAACGACTTCAAGAAGAGCCAGAAGCAGGCGCTGGAATCCAACACCGCACGCGTCACCACCATGCGCCAGGCCTTCATGGCCAGTGAAGACTGGGACCACTACGTCGCCGAAATGGCGCGTCTGGAGCAGGTGAGCAAGGACGACATCGTGCGCGTGGCCAATCAGTATTTCGGCGACAACCATTACGTGGCCGTGCACCGGGTGAATGAGCAGCACGAGATCCCGCACGTCGAGAAGCCGCAGATCGATCCGGTCAACATCGATCCGAGCCGTCAATCCGCCTTCGCCGCCAATATCCTGGCCATGCCCTACGAAGAGATCGAGCCCACCTTCGTGGACGCCAACGAGGACTACCGCGTGGTCGAGTTCGCGCCCGGCGTGCCGCTCTACTACGCCCCGAACCCGCTCAACGACCTGTTCTCCTTCTCCATCAGCGTGGAGAGCGGCTCCGAGGAGAACGATCGCCTCGGCCTGGCCACCGCGCTGCTGGAGAAATCCGGCGCTGGCAGCCTGAGCCCGGCCGACCTGCAGAAGGAGTGGTACCGTCTGGGCAGCGAATTCGGCATCAGTGCCGGCGCTAACGAGTCCTCCATCGGCGTCAGCGGGCTGGACGAGCAATTCGAGCCCACCCTGAGCCTGATGCTGGAGCTGCTGCGCAATCCGGTGTCGGACGAAGCCACGCTGGAAGAACTCAAGGTCATCATCCTGAAGTCGCGGGCAGACCAGAAGCAGGACCCGGGCGCCATCAGCCAGGCCCTGTTCCTCTACAACCGCTACGGCGAGGACTCGCCCATGCTGCAGACGCTGACCTCGGCCGAGATCGCTGCGTCCACGGTGCCGCAGCTGCAGGACGAGATCCGCAATCTGCTGACCTACAAGCACACCCTGAGCTACACCGGCTCGCTGTCACTGGAACAGCTGCAGGAGAAACTGCAGCGTCTCTACGAGGTGCCCGCCGAGCTCAAGGACACCCCGCCCTACCGTTTCCGCACGGCGCGGGTGGTGGACGCCAACGAGATCTACGTGGTGGACCAGGCGACAGCCCAGGCCCAGGTGCGCATCGAGTTCCCCGACGGAACCTATGACGAGGCGCTCGTGATCCCTTCCTCGCTTTACAACACCTATTTCGGCACCAGCATGTCGAGCGTGGTGTTCCAGGAACTGCGTGAAGCGCGGGCGCTGGCCTATTCCGCCCAGGCCCAGTACGCCCAGGGCGGCCGCCTGAATGCCGAAAACCTCGCCATCGGCGCCATCGGTTCGCAGAACGACAAGACGGTGGATGCCCTCGCCGCCTTCCTCGACCTGTTCGACAACATGCCATCCTCGGGCGAGCGCTTCGAGGAAGCCCGCAGCTCGCTGGAGAACCGCTACCGCACCTCCACCATCGGCTTCCGCCAGGTGATCGGCTCGGTGCGCTCATGGGAGCGTCTGGGCCTGGACGGGGACCCGCGCCCCGCTCGCTTCGAGCAGCTGCGCAGCGCCACCCTGGAAGACATGCTGGCCTTCCAGCGCGACAACATCGCCGGCCGGCCGAAGCTGATCTCCATCGTCGGCGATCTGTCCCGCATCGATGTTGACGCGCTGGCGCAGTACGGCACGGTGACCCAGGTGCAGGTCGACGACCTGTTCGTGGACTGAAGGGAAGGCTGCGGTGTTCGAGGCTCCTGCGAATCCGCCCGTCCCGCTCAGCGTGACGGGGCTGCACAAGCGTTACGGCGCGACGACGGTGCTGCAGGACCTGCAGCTGCGCGTCGAGCCCGGCGCTGTGCATGGTCTGGTGGGGCTGAACGGCTCCGGCAAGACCACCACCCTGGAATGCATCCTGGGCATGCGGCCCTTCGACGGCGGCGAGATCCGCGTGCTGGGCCATGCCCCGGACGCGCTGTACCGCAGCGAAGGCGCCATTGTCAGCATCTTCGACAGCCCCAGCCTGCACCCGCACCTCACCGTCAGGCAAGTGCTGGAACACGCTGCACTGCTTTGCCAGCACCCGGTGCGCTCGCCGGCCGAGGTCGAGGCTCTGCTGGGCATCGTCAAGTACAGCGGCTACCGCATCCGCGAACTCTCGCTGGGCAATCGCCGACGCGCCTCCATCGCTCAGGCCCTGCTGGGCAGCCCCGGTTTCGTGATTCTGGACGAACCCTTCAACGGCCTGGATGCCGGGGGCGTCGATGACGTGCTCGACCTGATCGCCCGGCTCAACCGCGAGGAAGGCACAGCCTTCCTGCTCTCCAGCCATCAGCTGCCCTACCTGGAGCGGGTCTGCTCGCATCTGTCGGTGCTGCACAAGGGGCAGATCGTCTTGAGCGGTGCCGTCACCGAGCTGTTCAATGCCGGCGACACCCGGCTGCGCGTGCGCTGCGACGACGTGGTGCGCGCCCTCACCCTCGTGCAGGACCTGCCCGGCGTGCAGGTGGAAGACACCCGCGAACCGGGCCTGCTGACGCTGCGCATCGGCCAGAGCAACCCGGCCCTGGTCAACCAGACGCTGGTGAGCAAGGGCATCCTGGTCAGCGAGCTGGCGCCCGAGCGCCCATCCCTCACTTCGCTCTTCCACGCGATCACCAGTGCTGACCCCTTGCAGGCCCCGGCCGAGCGAGGTGCCGCATGAGCGCCTTTATCGCCACGCTCCGGGCCGAACTCTATGTGGCGTGCCGCAGCACCAGCGCCTGGCTGCTCGTGCTGCTGCCAGCCTTCGCCGTCGTGCTGCGTGCCACCATCGTCAAGCTGGCCGAGTCCGGCCAGGCGGCCCGGGATGCCCTGCTGGGCGGGGGCGATGACATGGCCGTCGCCAGCAATGCCTGGGGCCAGTTCGTCGACGGCTTCGCCACCGGACTCACCCTGCTGAGCCTGTCGCTGGTGGCCTGGGCCGCCTGGTCCTTCGCCAGCGATCGCGACACCGGCGCCCTGCGCCATGTGTTGATCCGCCGCAGCAGCCGCATGCACCTGGTGCTGGCCAAGCTGTGCACTGTCTGGCTGCTCGCCCTCTGCGCCCTGCTGTTGCTGGCCGCCGGCACCAGCGCGACCTGCGCCCTGCTGTGGGAATTCGGGCCGGTAGTGGAAGACGGCTATGAGCTGATCGGCAGCGAGGAGATTCGCGAAGAGGTGTGGCTCGGCCTGCGTCTGGCGCTGATCCCCTTGCCCGCGGCGCTGGCCTTCGGCGTGCTGGTGTCGGTGCTGGCCCAGTCCGCCACCCAGGCCGTGACCGCCGCCCTGGGCATCAGCCTGGCGCTGGATGTGTTCAAGGGCGTGCTGGGCGAGGCCGCGCATTATCTCTACGCCCGCTATCAGCCCTCGCTGATCGACCAGTCCTATCTGCAGGATGTCGGCCGGCTGGTGCGGGGCTATTCCGATGTGATGATCGACCCGCAGGTGCTGGCCCTCAACGAATGGGTGCCGCTGCCCCAGCTGCTGCTGTTCGTGATGCTTGCCCTGCTGGCCGTGAGGAGGAAACCCCTGTGAGTTCTGTGCGCACCCTGCCCCTGGGCCTGTGTTCCCTGCTGCTGGCCGGCTGCCTGAGCACCGAGCCGCGTGCGCTGGTGCCCAGCATCACCCTGTCGCCGGAGACGGTCAGCCTGAGCGCGGGCGAACCGGTCGGCCGCGGCCTCAACTTCGGCATGAGCACGGCGCTGAACGAGAGCGACTCGCTGAGCAACATCACCGTGCTGCCCGGCGTGCGCATTCGCGCCGTCACCCCCGGCGGGGCCGCCGACCTGGCCGGATTGCGGGCGGGCGACGTGATCCTGCGCATCGACGAGCGGGAAGTGAACCACCCCGATCTGGTCGAAGCACTGGCGCAGCAGAGCAATGCCGCCGGCGCCTTCGTGCTGGAAGTGCGCCGGGCTACGACCGTGTTTCAGACCACCCTCAATGCCCGCCCGCAGACCGACGGACGCGCCGAGCTGGTGGAGCTGTACCGGGCCGACCCGGTGGCCACCCGGGCGGGCTATGTCACCGAGATCTATGACACGGCCGGCGGCGCGCCGCACTCGGGCGCCCGCATCGTCGAGCTGTTCGCTGACAGCCCCCTGCCCGCCGCCGGGCTCGAGGTGGGCGACACCATCCTGGCGCTTGAAGACATCCCCGTCACGTCAGCCCAGGACCTGATCACACGCCTGAACACCGAACACGCCCTGGGGGACGAGGTCCGCCTCAGCGTGGCACGGGACACCGCGCTGGCGCTGGAGAGCTTCGGGCGGGAGGTGCGACTGTGGAGCCCCGGACGCCGGCTCTCCCGGCTCTCCCTCGGCCCGCTGCTGCAGTACGAATCCAGTCTCAGCCCCGCCCGCACCCAGCTGGCCATAGGCGATCTGTGGCTGTTCTCGCTCTTTCGTTACCGGCACGAAGAAGGCGAGAAGGAATACAGCCTGCTCAGCCTGTTCCGCTTCGCCACCGGCTATGGCGAACTGGTAGAGGAAGCGCAGCCATGAGCGCCGTCCGTCGCCCGCTGGGCGTGCTGTTCGCGGCCCTGCTGCTGGGCAGCTCCGCCCAAGCCCAGCCCAATCACATGGCCTCGGAAATCGGCCTGGGTGAGTGGCCCGATGACGTGCTGCGCGAGGACATGGACGGCGACGCCCGTCTCGACCTGATCGTGCCGCACTGGAGCGCGGAGGCTGGACGCGAGCTGCTGGTCTACCTGCAGGACGCCGGCGGCCACTTCCCGGCCGAGCCCTCGCGCCGAGTGGAGATCAAGCCCGAGATCATCGCCTTCGCACTGGCTGACCTGCGCCCGGAACCCGGCCGCGAGCTGCTGCTGTTTGCGGGCAATGGTGTGTTCAGTCTCTCCTCCGCCATTGCCAGCTACACCGACAATCTGCGCCCGCTGTTCGACTGGCCGCTGGCCGCCTCGGTGCCCGACCGCCGCCGCGTGCTCTACCTGCCCGGCCTGCCGGACATGAACGGTGACGGCCATGCCGACCTGCTGCTGCCGGGCCGCGACGACTATGGCCTGTTCCTGGGCGGGCCGGACGAGCGCTTCACCCTCGCGCACCGCTTCAGCACGATCAATCAGGAACTCGACCCGGGCGAAGTGCCACTGGGCGGCGCGCGGCTCGACACGCAACTGGCGATCAACGAACGCCAGGGCATCGTGCTCAATGTGCGCGCGCTGGGAGCGAGTGCCTTCGAGGGCTTCCTGTCGTCCTGGCAGGACAGCGACACCACCACGCTGCTCGAAGCCGAGCACTGGCAGCCGGCGGCGGTGGCCGCCCGCATGAACGACGATGATCAACAGGACATCGTGTTCATGAACATCGGCAATGACCTGTACGGCCAGATCAACATCCTGCAGCAGGATGCCGAGGGCGGCTTCGCCGCCACGCCTGACTGGCGCGGCCCCATCGACACGCGCGGCGACATTCGCCTGCTGGACGTCAACGGAGATGGCCGCTTGGACGTGCTGCGCATCCTCGACAATTCCAATGAATGGACCGTGCAGTTCCACCTGAACCAGAACGGCAGCTTCCGCCTCGACCAGCCCGACCAGGTCATGCGCTTCTCGGGGTATGACCTCACCCTGAGCGTCACCGACATCGCCGGAGACGGCCGCCCGGCGCTGAGCATCAGCTACTACACGATTCCGGTGGTCAATGCCGTGCGCAATGCCAGCATCGTGCGCTCGCAGCTGCTGTACGCCCCCGGCAGCGAGCCCGGCGAAGTCTTCAGCGCGCGGCCCGCGTTCCGGCTCGACGAGAATTTCTCTGCCGAGGCCGTGCGGGGCCTGTCGGCGCAGATCGATCTGCAGACCGATCTGGATGGCGACGGCCGCCGCGACGCCATCGCCCTGGCTCCGGACGGCACGCTGACAGCGCGGGCCATCGACGCCGGCCTGCAGTTTGCCGCCACCCCCTTCTGGCAGTACGTGCCCACCCGCTCCGTGTTGCGTTTCGACGTGCAGGACATGAACGGCGACGGGGTGGCCGATCTGCTGCTGTATCACTCCACCGCCATGACCCTGCTGGTATCCACGCCATGACGCTGCTGACCCGCCTGTTGCCGGCCCTGCTGCTGCCCCTGTCCTTGAGTCCCGCGCTGCTGGCGCAAGAGAGCGACACGCTGCCGGGTTATCGCAGCCTGCCTTTCACGTTGCCAGCCGACACCGAGCGACTGCTGCTGGTGGATGCCGATCAGGACGGCCTGACCGACGTGCTGGCCGTGGCTCCTTCGCGCTTCAGCCTGTATTTCCAGCGCACTTCTGCCACGGGCGGCGGCTTCGATTTCAGCGCGCCGGATACCGCCATCCAGCTCGAAGGCAGCAGCATCGGCTGGGAGCTGAGCGAGAACTATCCGGATGCCGCTGGCGCGAGTCGCTTCTCCCTGCTCGCCCTGGTCGACGGCAGCCGCGTGCTGCAGTGGCCGATCCGCGAGCGCCAGTTCGCCGACCCGATCGACGTGCTGAGCGGGCTCAGTGCTTTCGCTGGCGCGGGCGTCAACCGCCTGCATTTCTCCCGCGACATCAATGCCGACGGCCTGGATGACCTGATCATTCCCGGTGCCGGCACCCTGCAGCTGTACATCCGCAACGCCGATGCCAGCTACCAGCCGCCGCTGGCCGTGCAGTCGGACATGCAGATCCGCACCAATCTGTTCGTGCGCCAGGGCATCGAGCGTGATGTCGGCCAGGCCCTGCGCATTCCGCTGGTGGCCTTGCGCGATGTGAACAGCGACGGCCAGCCGGACCTGATCTCGGAAACCGAGGAGCGTTTCGATGTCTTCCTGGCCAGTGGCAGCGGCGACTACTTCCCGCAGAGCCCGAGCTATTTCGTCGACCGGCTGGAGATTCGGGAACGCCTGGGCAATTTCGACTTCGACCAGCTCGACTTCGCCAATCTCACCGGCATGCTGTCACTGACCCACGAGGAGCTGCTGCAGGATGTCGACGGCGACGGCATTGACGACTTCGTGCTGCGCGAAGGCGGCAAGGTCTCGCTGTTTTCCGGCACCACCACCGGCATGGATTTCAGTCAGCCGCGCCAGGTGTTGCGCTCCAGCGGCAATGTGCTCACCACCTTCCTGCACGACGAGAACGAGGACGGCCGGCCGGACCTCTGGCTGTGGCGCGTGGAGTCGATCTCGGTGGGCGATCTGTTCCTCTGGCTGGCCATCGCCGGCTCCATCAATGTCGAGGCCTTCGTCTACCCGAACGAGGGCGAGAGTTTCGCCCGCCGGCCCTCGCGTCAGCTGACGGTGGCGCTGAAGTTCCCCTCGGCGGTGCGCATGCTCAGCTCCGCCATCGACATCCGCGAGCAGGCCCGGGCACTCGAAGAGGCGACGATCCTGCCTACGGCCATCGCGCAGATCGGCGGCGTGGAATCCACCCGTGACCTTCTGGTGCTGCTGGAGGATCAGGTGCAGGTGTTCATGGGCAGCATGGACGCGCCGGCAGCGGCGCCGGACGATCAGTTCCTGGCCTCGCTGGACTACAGCCGCAACCGCAACGAGTACGAGATCGACATCCGCCGCTTCATCGACGAATTCGAGATCGAGCAGAACAGCGAGCTGCGCCGAGTCGAAGGCCGCACGCCCGAGCACCGGCTGGCGTTGCCCGTTGCCATGCGCAATGGCGAGCTGCAGGTGGCCAGCCTCAACGGCGATGTCCACGACGACGTGTTCGTCTTCCTGCAGCGCGGCCGCGAATCATTGAGCGGCCTGCTGCTGCTCTCGGAGCCCTGATGCAGACCATGATGCCGGACACACTCGACAAGCAGCACCGGGACCAGGACTGATCCAGGTCATCCCCTGCCACACCGCCTCCGGGCATACAATCGCCGGCATCATGGTCTGAAGAGGCACGCCCATGCCCAGCCGTCGTCATCTGTTTTCCCTCCAGTTCGCCCACGCCCTGCGCGAAAGCGTGCTGCGCGAACCCTATTCCCGGCAGCGCTTCGGCCAGGATGCCCTGGCGGGACTCACCGTCGGGATCATCTCCATTCCGCTGGCCATGGCGCTGGCCATCGCCAGTGGCGTGGCGCCGCAGTACGGTCTCTACACCGCCATCATCGCCGGCTTCCTGATCGCGCTGGCCGGAGGTTCGCGCTACAGCGTGTCCGGACCGACCGCCGCCTTCGTCGTCATTCTCTACCCCATCGCCCAGACCTGGGGCCTGGGCGGCCTGCTGGTGGCCACGATGATGTCGGGCGTCATCCTGGTGGGCATGGCCCTGCTGCGGCTGGGGCGGCTGATCCAGTACATTCCGGAGTCGGTCGTGCTGGGCTTCACCGCCGGCATCGCGGTGGTGATCGTGACGCTGCAGCTGAAGGATCTCTTCGGCCTGCCCATCGACGAGATGCCCGAGCACTTCATCGACAAACTGCAGGTGCTGGTCGGCCAGGCCGGGGCCGTGCATCTGCCGAGCGTTGCCGTGGCCGCCCTGACACTGACGGTGATGCTGCTGTGGCCGCGCCTGCGCACGCCGGTGCCGGCGCATTTGCCGGCGATCCTGCTGGCGAGCCTCGCCGCCTTGCTGCTGGCGGGCGCGGGACACCCGGTGGAGACCATCGGCTCGCGCTTCAGCTACACCCTGGGCGATGGCAGCCCCGGCGCGGGCATTCCGCCCGTGCTGCCCCTGCTGCAATGGCCCTGGCTGCGCGAGGGCGCTGACGGCGCGCCGATCCTCTGGAGCTGGCAAGCGGTGCAGGCGCTGCTGCTGATGGTGGCCTGGAACATGAGCGAGGCCCCCAAGGCCGTGCATCTGCTGCGCAAGGCGCCGGGCAGCGATGTGCTGGTGTTCCTGACCTGTTTCACGCTGACGGTGGTGTTCGACATGGTGATCGCCATCGGCATGGTGCTGGCGGCGCTGCTGTTCATGAAGGAGATCGCCGACATGACCCGCGTGGCAGACATCAGCGAGAACCGTCGCCTGGTGAGCGAGCCGCCCCCTGACGGGTGGTGCATCCTCTAGATCAGTGACCCGCTGTTCTTCGCCGCCGCCGATCGCGTCTTCGGGGAAATCGCCGCCGGCTGCGGCGCCCGCAAGGGCATCGTGCTCTATCTGGACGGCGTGCCGATCCTGGATGCGGGCGGTCTGGCGGCGCTGGAGCGTCTGGTGGCGCAGTGCCGCATGAACGGCACGCAATTGATCCTGACCGACCTGCAGTTCCAGCCCCTCAAGACCCTTGCCCGCGCCGGCGTGACGCCCATCCCGGGCGTGCTGCAGTTTGCGCCAACCCTGGGGGAGGCACTGAGCTCAGTCAGCGGCAGATGAATCGCTGCCCTCCCCCTCCGGCCTGCGCAGCCGCCCCTCCCGCCGCAGGGATTCGCGCAGCACATACTCGATCTGGCCGTTGAGCGAGCGCAGATCGTCGTCGGCCCAGCGCTGCATGGCCTCCAGCACGGCGGGGTTGATGCGCAGGGGATACGACTTGCGTTCACTCATCAGTACAGACTGCCTGCGTTCACCACCGGCTGGGTGGCCCGGTCAGAGCACAGCACCACCAGCAGATTGCTCACCATCTGGGCGCGCCGCTCGTTGTCCAGCTCGACCACTCCGCGCTCGCTCAGGGAATCCAGCGCCTGCTGCACCATGCCCACCGCGCCGTCCACCAGGCGTTCGCGGGCGCTGATGATGGCCCCGGCCTGCTGCCGCTGCAGCATCGCGCCGGCGATCTCGGGCGCATAGGCCAGGTGGCTGATGCGGGCCTCCAGCACCTCGATGCCGGCCTGGTTCAGGCGCTCCGAGAGTTGCTGCGCCAGGTCGTGGGAGATCTCGCTGGCGTGGCTGCGCAGGGCGATGGGGTGCTCGGGCGTGGGGTCGTAGGGATAGGCGGTGGCCATCGCGCGCAGGGCCGACTCCGCCTGGATGTGCACGAAGCTCTCGTAGTCATCCACGTTGTAGACCGCCTCGGCCGAGTCCAGCACCTTCCACACCACCACCGAGGCGATCTCGATGGGGCTGCCCTCCAGCTCGTTCACCTTGAGCTTGCCGGACTCGAAATTGCGCACCCGCAGCGACACCTTGCGCGGCCGGTAGAACGGGTTCTGAAAGCGCAGGCCCTGGTCCTTCACCGTGCCGACATACTTGCCGAACAGGCTGAGCACCGCGGACTGATTGGGCTCCACCATGAAGAAGCCCTTGTAGCAGAGCACGCTGCCGACGATCAGCACCACGGCGCTGCGCTGACCGGACAGGCTGCCGCCCTCCAGGGACGTGAGCAGCAGCGAGACGGCGTAGAGGAACACGCAGACCAGGATGATGGCCATGGGAATGCCAGGCAGCGAGCCGATGTTGTTTTCTTTCATGAGCAGGGTCTCCTGTGGAAGTCAAGGCAAGTAGATATCATTATGATATCCATTGGCAAGCTCGCTTCGTCGCAGATCGACCTCGCGCGACGGCAGAATTCACCGCCACGGGTCCGCTGAGGTAAGCTTCCCGGCGAGCACTGCCACCCCAATCTGGTCACCAAATGAGCAAACTCATGTCCAAACGCCCTGCATCAGCACGCACCGACCGGCGTCGCTGGCCGCTGCTGGCCCTGCTCTCTCTTACATCGCCCCTTGCCGCGCAGGCCGAACCGTTCGCAGATCTGCAGCTGGGCGTGCAGCGCGACGACAATGCCACGCGCGCCTTCCTGGACAGCGACACCTACGCGGACAGCAGCGCCGCGCTGACGCTCAGCGGCGGCCAGTTCTTCCAGCTGCAGGCCTCGCGCACCGCCACCGTGTTCGCCAGCCTCAACGCCACACGCTTTGCCGATCTGCCCGGTCTGCACAGCAATGCCATCACGCTGGGGGGAAGTCTCACGCAGAAATTCGGTCTGGGCGCCTATGCGCCGGCCGTGGCGGCCCGATTGAGCTGGCGCCACCACGACAGTCACAGTCAGACGCGGGACCGCGAGCTGCTGAGCCTGGAACTGGACTACAGCTAGCGCCTGTCGCCCGCCTGGGCCGTGACCCTCGGCACTGGGCTGGATGCCAGCAAGGGCCTGCATGACGCCCAGCGCCACGCCAGCCTCTACAGCACGCGCAATGACATCTTCGACTTCAATCAAGGAGGTGTGCTGGCCAGTGCGGAATACACCTTCGCCAATTACGCCACGCTCACGACGGGCTATACCTGGACGGACGGCTGCACCGTCTTCAGTGCCTTGGCGCCCAATCCGGGGCTGGGCGCTCTGTGCGCGCCCTGACCTCGGACCATGCCGTGCGTCCGCCGCCCGGCCGCAAGCAGGTGGCCTATGCGTTGCCAACGAAGACACATGAATTGCGTCTGGACTACAGTCTGCCGTTCGGGCGCAACAGTGCCGTGAGCAGGGGCGTGGGCCGGCAGTTCATCAAGGCGAATCGCGGAGTGGATTGCCGGAACACCCACCTCAGCCTGAGCCTCGTGCACATCCTGCGCTGAGCAGGCGGCCCGGGCCGGGCAGGGCCGGGGAAGCTCAGCGCTTGACGAACTTCAGCGTCATGCGGTCGCTCTCGCCGATGGCCAGGTACTTCGCGCGATCGGCCTCACTCACGTTCTGCAGCGTGGGCGGCAGGTTCCACACGCCGCCCGGGTGATCCTTGGTGTCCAGCGGGTTGGCATTGATCTCGGAGCGTGCCTCCAGCGCGAAACCGTTGGCCTGCATCAGGTCGATGACCTGCTGCTCCAGAATGTAGCCGCGGCCGGCCACGAATGGCACGTCCGCGTCATGGCGATGGTCCACCAGACCGACCACCCCACCCGGCTTGAGCGCTGCATGCCAGGCCTGCACCATGGCGGCGGCATCTCCCCCCATCCAGTTGTGGGCATTGCGGAAGTCCAGGATCACGTCCACCGTGCCGGCCGCTGCCGGAATCTCGGCCGAGCGGGCCGGGATCAGGGTGCCGCCATTGGCGAGGTAGGGCGTCAGGATCTCGGTGTACCAGCCGCCACCCGGGAACATCTCGACGACGGTATGGGTGGGCTGCACGCCGAAGAAGCTCAGCGTCTCGTAGGGGTGGCGGTAGACATCGCGAGCCTTGTTGGCCTCGGAGCGCTGAGGGTTGTCGATGGCCATCATCAGCGCATGGTTGTGTCCCTGCTGCGCCTGGGCGCCGACGAGTGAGCAGAGGCTCAACGCGACGAGTGCCAGTATCTTCTTCATGAGGTAATCTCCTGTGGCCCCTGCGGGCGTGCGTGGTTGACGTGCCCGAGGCACGCAGGCAAAGACCCGCGAGCGCCCAGGTTTCGTGCACGCAGCACCCCACGGACTGAATTTCTACGAGGAATGCCGATGCCCGCCCCACGAGTCACCCGCCCTGCCCGTCTGCTGGCCGGCCTGTTCTGCCTGGTGGCGCTGCCCGCAGTGGCCCACGATGTCTCGCCCGTCGCACGCGAACGCATGCAGAGCGGCGGCATCCTGGACTATATCTGGACCGGCGCGGAGCACATGCTCACCGGCTACGATCACCTGCTGTTCCTGTTCGGCGTCATGTTTTTCCTGACCCGCTTCATGGACATCCTCAAGTTCGTCACCGCCTTCACCCTTGGCCACACCCTCACCCTGGTCTTCGCCACCTTCGCCGGCATCACAGCCGATCACTACCTGATCGACGCCGTCATCGCCGTGACCGTGATGTACAAGGGCTTCGAGAACCTGGACGGCTTTCGGCGCTGGATAGGCACGGCGGCACCGCCCCTGCTGGCGATGGTGTTCAGTTTCGGCCTGATCCACGGCTTCGGCCTGTCCGCCCGGCTGCAGGACCTGACACTGGGCGACGAGAGCGGCCTGCTGGGCAAGATCCTGTTCTTCAATCTGGGCGTGGAGCTGGGCCAGATCGCGGCCTTGCTGGTGATGGGCGTGGTCATTCGCGCCTGGCAGCAGACCACGGTCTGGGAGCCGGTCACGCGCATCTGCAACGGCCTGCTGGTGTTCTTCGGCTTCCTGTTGCTGCTCTACCAGCTGCACGGCTATCTGCACGAACAGGGCCATGTGCACGGCCCCGCCACAACGACCGAGGCGGCCGGCGTGCCGCACAGCCACGACGGAGGGCCGCTGCATGTTCACTAGAGTGTTGTTCGCGATGGCGCTGCTGCTTGGCAGTTCGAGCGTGAGTGCCCAGGACCTGCGCCTGGACGTGCTGGCCGATGGCACGCTGGTGTTCGGCGTCATCAGTCAGGCCGACGGCAGCCCGGCCGGCAATCTGACGGTGCGCATCGCCCGCAGCGACAACGCCGGCGCCGAGGTGGCGAAGGTGCAGACCGATGCCGTGGGCGTGTTCTCCTGGAACGGGGACGCGCAAACGGCCTACACCGTCAGCGCCGGCAACGAGAGCGCCAGCGTGACCACCGGCGCGGCTCCCCCGCAGCCCTTCGAGTGGCCGCCGATCTACATCACCCTCGGCGCGCTGTTGCTGCTCTCCCTGATCCCCGCGCGGCTGCTGCGCAGGCCAGATCTGAGCTGAGTGCACAGAGTCCCTGCCTGCCCTTCAGGACCGTTGGCCGCCCGGACGGCGGCCACCGAGCCTACAAGGCCGGAAAATGCTCCTGCATTTCCGGCACTTCCGCCATCCATGGCGGTCGGATGGGTTCACGGCGTGTCCTGAAGGGCAGGCAGGGATTCTGTGCCACGCTGAACCACAGGCTACGGCTGCCAGGCATAACTGAACTTCGCGAACAGCGTCCTGCTGCTCGTCTCGATGGATTCCAGACTGTCATTCTGGAATCCTGCGTCTGAATACCCCAGGAAGAACAGTGTCTGCGCACTCAGCTTGTAGCTGTACAGCAGCTGCGTCGTCAGCTCCTTCGAGCGCGACTGCACCGGGCGAATGTAAAGGCCGCGATCGCGCTGCGTGTCCGAGTGCTGCACGATGAAGCGCACGAAGCTGCGCACATTGAACTGCCAGGTGCTGCGCAGCTCCGTCAAGTCCGCTGTGAACAGGCGCCCCCCATCCACATCGAACGT
>Ga0222712_10000080_pt1 | contig 128096 bp, 114 predicted proteins | sample C33_657DmetaG_FD_165043 | JGI IMG/M metagenome (GOLD analysis project Ga0222712, IMG submission 165043) | Estuarine water microbial communities from San Francisco Bay, California, United States - C33_657D | ecosystem: Environmental > Aquatic > Marine > Unclassified | place: USA: California... | reverse complement strand
TGAGCAAGCGCCTGAAGAAAGCGTTGACTTTAGAAACCATGACTTTGGGAGAGATGGGCTTGCTGATGAAATCATCTGCACCAAATTCAAGACCCTTGACATGCGAGAGTTCGTCGTTCAAGGCAGTAAGAAAAACAATCAGGGTTTTTTCAAATGCAGGTTGGGAACGGAGTATTTTGCAGACTTCTATGCCATTTTTATTGGGCATCATGATGTCAAGAATGATGAGGTCAGGATTGATTTCTCTGGCTTTCTGCAGTGCCTGGTCTCCATCTTTGGCTGTAACCACCTCATATCCATGCAGTTGCAGATTATAAGCGATGATCTCCAGGATATCTGGCTCATCGTCTGCAATAAGGATCTTTTTTGCGGCTGGCGCCATGGCTGGTATGTTTATGTAAAGTTAAACTGCTGTTTCCGCAAATCGCAATTCATCAGGATTATTAAATTGTTAAGCCAAAGGGGTAAAGCGTGCTGGAAATTAAATCTTATTTTTGCAGTTGATGTTGTCCTTTCGTTTGTTTCTGCTGCTGCTCTTGCCGTTTTCGGCATTTTCGTTGTCCCAGCAAGACAGCATACGCCCCATTGTGGACATTCGGCGCGTGAAATTGCACGAAGACATTGATGTGCTGCAATCCCGAATTTGTGCCTTGGATGGCAAGCCCGACAAAATGATTGCCATCAGTCGTGATGTCGATTTGGATCTCTTGTTGACGGATATTTATACCCGCCAGACCGATGATTTGCAGCAGGACATTGAGAGAAACATTTTGGCAGACCACCGCATCAAGGTAAAATACCTTTCTGGTCTGCACATCCTGTTGGAAGAAATGGCCAAATCATTTCGGGGCAGTGCTTTGTCCGTATCTGAAGCCCTGGTGCTGTTGGATGCCTACAAACAGTACATGGGCCGCGACCTGATTGGTTTGGGCATCTATGGCCTCGTTGAAAAGTTTCCATATGGCGTCAACAGAATTTTGCTGGGAGAAAACAGTGTTTTTTTTGAAAACCCCGACTTGACATCAGCAAGGCTGCTGCTTTTCCGTCAGTTTGCAGGGCTTTATCCTGAGCAAGTGCTTTCCAGGATTGAACCTTATCTGGCGGCTCCCTTTGCCGACAGTCTTATTGCCGCAGCTGCTCACCAGTTTCCATCACGATTTTATGACTATGCAGCAGCAACAGAAACAGCCATCGGAAAAAAAATCAGAACAATTGATGACAGCCTGGTTAAAATGATTACCGGCATTGCTGAAGAAAGCGCAGGAAGGCTCATCTTCCCTTTTTTACATTCCATCCTCAAAAGAAAAATTTCCATCGACAGCATCAAATCATTGGTCAGCAATGATCTTCAGTATTATCAGTTGTTGATTCGTACACAGCTGCAGTACATGGACGACATGCAGGCAAACGATACACCGATATTGTTTCAGGAAATGGGATTGACCATCAAAAGAAAGGCAGAAGAAATATTCATCAATGAAATCAATGCCTTGCACGATGCCCCCGACGAAGTGAGGTTCAAAATATTGGCACCCCTGGGTCCAGCAGAATTGTACTATATCATTGTAACTGGTGAGGATGTATTGTACACATCCAGTTATACCGGGGTATACAACAGGATGATGGCACGGCTGCAGAAACTTGGTGGCGATGACCTGCTGGTGGAACTGCGTTTTGACAAGTTCAAGAAATTTGTGCGCATGGCAGCTGCCTACAACAAGCTTGATCATTTTCTTTCAACCATGCCTGCAGAAAATGCACAATTGTTGATGAAAAGTTTTGTGAGGGGTTTGGAGAAAAATTTCAATCTTGAAGACGCCGTTGATGTTTCTGACTCTTATGGTAGCATCAGCAGCAACAGCATCAGGGAGCTTATCAAAGCCGAAATCGAGAAAAACCTTGAACAGCAGCAATTGCAGGGCAATGCCCGGGGAACAGCCATTTACGATATCCTAAAACTCTTGTTCAAGTCTGCTACAGACAGTGCGCAGCTCCTGACCCAAAAGTACCATATTCCTCCCGTCTATGCTCTTCCCCTCTCAGCGCTTTCTGATGTTGGAGGTCGTGTTGTTCAGCAGGTTTTTTTCTATGGCGATAAAGACGGAAAAGAATCATTTGCCAATTTCATTTCGATGTTCAAGGGCAAGAAAGAATGGAAGGTGGTTCAACTGGAGCATTGGGTTGAAATCAAATCCTTGTTGGGTAAGCCTGTATGGATTTTCGCCAATTTACCTTTGGACAACACACAGGGCGACGATCCGGATGCAAAGGCACAGGCCTTGTTGGTTGAGTACCTGAATGAAAATGGTCTGAAGCCTACTATTGTGATTCACCGTGGACACAGCTATCACCTCAAGTACACCATCCAACAAATGCCAGCTTCAGCGAAAATTATCATTTTGGGATCGTGTGGAAGTTATCAAAACCTCAATACTGTTCTTGATCTTTGTCCTGACGCACACATTGTTTCATCAAAGGAAGTGGGAACCAAGCTTGTCAATGAGCCTGTGCTGAAACAAATCAATGAATCTGTACGGTTGGGCAACGGTGTCAACTGGATTTCCATTTGGACTCAATTGGAAAAGCAGTTCAATGCAGGCGTTGCAAAGGAACGGTTTGACAATTACATTCCTCCTCACAAAAACCTTGGCGCCCTTTTTATCAAAGCATTTAACAACAGACCACAGTAAGCGCAGGCGCTACCCAAGATGGAAAACACAGGCAAAGCATCCAAAAAAAAGATTTTCGACCTTCCCTTGTTGGCAAGAATATTTGCCTTTGCAAAGCCATATAAAACCATTTTTTACCTTTCTATTGGTTTGGCCTTTGCACTGGCCTTTCTTTCTCCTTTGCGTCCCATGATGATCAACTTAACACTTCAGCGCATCAATGCCGCTGGTGTTTTGGGCATGCAGGTGGTTTTGGATTTTTTGTTCTTGATCACTGTTGTTCAGGTTGGCTTACTGCTTGTGGAGACGGCAATGCGCTTTTTCTTTTCTTATGCAACGTCCTGGCTGGGACATCGTGTGGTCAAGGATATCCGTGTAAAGGTTTATGAAAAGGTGCTTTCATACAACCTCAGACAATTTGACAAGACACCCATTGGAACCTTGACCACAAGAACCATCAATGATATTGAGGCAATCAATGATATTTTTTCAGAGGGGCTTGTGCCAATTGTTGCTGATTTTCTTTCAATCATAGCCATCCTTTCTGCCATGTTTTACACCAACTGGCAATTGACCCTTGTCTGTATCATCCCTTTTCCTCTTCTGATCATGGCTACTTATTTTTTCAAGGAAAGTGTCAACAGGTCTTTCACCAGTGTCAGGAATGCCATTGCGGCGCTCAATGCGTTTGTTCAGGAGCACCTTTCCGGCATGCAAATCATCCAGGCTTTTACCGCAGAAAAAAGGGAGCAACTGCGTTTTGAAGCCATCAACAAGAAGCACCGGGACGCCAATATACAGGCTATTTTTGCCTATTCGGTTTTTTTCCCAGTAGTGGAAATTGTCTTGGCTTTTTCAATGGGAATTCTTGTATGGTATGCGGCGAAAGATGCATACCATTTGAACCCGGAAGAAGCCATCAAAGTGACTGGCAACATAGTTTCTTTTACACTCTTGTTGAACTTGCTTTTCCGCCCGCTTCGGGTCATTGCAGACAAGTTCAATGTGCTGCAGATGGGCATGGTGGCAGGTGAAAGGGTATTGGTTGTTTTGGACAACCAGGATATCTTACCCGATGCGGCCCATGCAATGGACATAAAAATCAGCGGCAGGATTGAATTCGATCATGTGGGATTTCATTATACCGAAGGCCACCCTGTGTTGACGGACCTCAGTTTTAGCGTCTCGGAAGGCGAAACCTTGGCCATTGTGGGGCAGACCGGAAGTGGAAAATCAACCATCATCAGCCTCATCAACCGGCTTTATCAACACCAATCAGGCTCCATATTGATTGACGGGTTGCCCATAGAGGCATTTACCATCAACAGCCTTCGGACCGGGATTGCAGTTGTGCTGCAAGATGTATTTCTTTTTCCGGGGTCCGTTCACGATAACCTGACCCTTCGAAATCCCTCCATCAGCAGAGCAGAAGTGGTCGAGGCAGCCAAAATGATTGGAATCCACGAATTTATTGAGCAACTTCCTGGTGGCTATGATTTTGATGTCATGGAGCGGGGTGGCACACTCTCAGTAGGGCAAAGGCAATTGTTGTCATTCATCAGGGCACTTTTGTTTAAACCCTCAATTTTAATACTTGATGAAGCAACTTCTTCTGTAGATACCCATTCTGAGCAACTGATCCAAAATGCCATTGCCGTGCTGACCAAGGGCCGGACTTCCATTGTGGTGGCCCACCGCCTGTCCACCATTCGTCAGGCAACCAGTATTTTGGTCATGGACAAGGGGAAAAGGGTGGAAATGGGCAGCCATGACCAACTTGTTGCCCAGGGTGGCAAATACGCGCAGATGATTTCCCTCCAGCAGAGGAAAAATGAGCAATAGATTTTTAAAATTTTCGGGCAATTTTAACCCACTCAGTGCTATCTTTGCGCAAAATTTTAAGGCGTATATGCGTGTACATAGGCTAAAATCCTTGCTGGTGGCTACTCTAGGGCTATTTTTGGCACTGGTTTCCACATCCGTAAAGGCAAATGAGGAACCGGGAGGCGAGAAGCTGGACCCTGCAAAGGTCATTATGGAGCATATCCAGGATTCTCACGAGTTTCATTTTTTTACACTCAAGAAGGAAAATGGCGAGGAGTTTCACGCAACTTTGCCCTTGCCGGTGATATTGTGGAGTGAAAAAAAGGGTTTGACGGCTTTTTCCTCATCCCAATTTCACCATGGTCACAGCAGCCATCAAGGCTATACCATGGAACATGACAAAATCCATTCCACCGACCCTTCCGAACACGTGTATGACCTTTCTTTGACCAAGAATGTTGTGCAAATGCTGCTTTCTCTCATCATCCTGGTGATGTTGATGATCAGCGTGGCCAACAAATACAAAAAAGGACAAGGCATCACTTCAGCACCCAAGGGCTGGCAGAACGCCATTGAACCCGTCATTACTTTTGTGAGGGATGAGGTGGCAAAGCCCAATCTTGGAAAAAAATACACCAAGTATCTGCCTTATCTGCTGACCGTTTTCTTTTTTATCCTTGTCAATAATTTATTTGGATTGATTCCTGGATCTGCAAACGTTACGGGCAATATTGCCTTTACTGTTGTTCTTGGTGTCATTTCTTTTTTTGTGATACTTTTCAGCACCAACAAGCATTTTTGGGGGCATATTTTCTGGTTTCCCGGCGTTCCTACACCGGTCAGGATTTTTATCATGCTTCCCGTTGAATTGTTGGGCGTATTTACAAAACCATTTGCCCTGATTGTGCGTCTTTTTGCCAACATGGTTGCCGGACACATTATCATCCTGAGTTTTATCACATTGATTTTCATTTTCGGGTCCATGAGTGCGGTTGCCGGTTGGGGATTCTCTCCGTTGAGCATAGCATTTGCCGTATTCATTTACCTGATCGAAATAATGGTTGCCTTTATCCAGGCGTTCATCTTTACCAACCTGACCGCCGTTTTCATCGGCCAGGCTTTTGAAGGTGGGCATGAGGAAGGGCATCACTAAGTCTTTTTTTAATTATAAAACCAAGTATCATGAGTCTGATGAACATTCTGCTCGACGTTAGCGTTTCCCACCTTGGTGGTGCAATTGGCGCTGGTCTTGCTGCAATCGGTGCCGGTATCGGTATCGGACAGATCGGTAAAGGTGCAGTTGAATCAATTGCCCGTCAACCCGAAGCTGCCAACGACATTCGTGCGAACATGATCCTGACTGCCGCTTTCGTTGAGGGTGTTGCCCTTTTCGCGGTAATTGCAGGTCTGCTGGCTGTTTTGAAAACCGCCTAGTCGTTTCGCAAAAAAACACTGCATCCAAAGCACAGGGCGGAGGATGCAGTACTTTTAACATTGTTATTCAAACTATAGAACATGGATCTCTTATTACCTGGTATTGGCCTTCTGGTATGGACCCTCTTGGCATTCCTGATTGTTTTTTTCATTCTCAAAAAATTCGCCTGGGGAATCATCATCAAGTCCCTCTCGGAGCGTGAGCAAGGCATTACCGATGCCATTGACACTGCAAAGAAAGTCAAGGCTGAAATGGCCCAGTTGAAAAATGAGAACGAAGCACTCATGGCCCAAGCAAGAGAGGAGCGTGCGCAATTGATCAAAGAAGCAAAAGAAACAAAGGATAGAATGATCAATGAGGCCAAGGATCAGGCCAAGGCAGAGGCTGCAAAAATTATAACAGATGCCCAGGCTGCAATACAGGCCCAAAAAATGGCGGCACTCACCGATGTCAAAAACCAAATAGGCAACATGGTGATTGAAATTTCTGAGAAAGTAATCCGCAAACAACTCGAAAACAAGGCAGAACAGGAAAAATATATTCAGCAAATGGCTGGTGAACTTCATCAGTTTGGAAACCAATAATCATGCGTCAAACCAAAGTTGCACAACGGTATTCAAAAGCACTTTTTGACCTTGCCATTGAAACAGGCAAGCTTGAGGAAGTAAAGAATGACCTTGACCTGATCAAGGGCATTGGCCACAAGGAGCTCAGCATTTTGCTGGTTTCACCTGTTGTTTCTAGCGAAAAGAAAACCGCCATTTTTGATGCCATCTTTTCAAAGCATGTGCAACCACTTACAGCATCATTTTTCAAGTTGGTTTTTTCAAAAGGACGCTCGGTTGCCGTTGATGAAATCATTGAAGCCTATGCTGACAAGTACAGGGAACACAAAGGCATTAAAGTGGTGGAACTCACTACAGCCATCGCAGCAACAGATGAAGTCAGAAATGCAGTAAATCAGCAATTGAAAAACAACAAGTTCCTGCAAGGCAAAACCATTGAGCTGAGGGAAAAAGTGGATTCTTCCATCATTGGGGGGCTCATTGTACAAATGGACGACAAGTTGTTTGATGCAAGCATCAAGCACGACCTGCAGCACATCAAGCGCCAATTCATCAAAAACATGTACGTAAGCGAGTTAGGATAATCAATAAACAGATTACAATTTAAATCAGCAGTTATGATAGACATTAAGCCCGACGAGATTTCAGCGATACTCCGCCAGCAGTTGAGCAACTTCAACACATCAGCAGAATTGGAAGAAGTGGGTACAGTTTTACAAGTGGGTGACGGTATTGCCCGTATCTATGGTTTGAACAATGTAAAATCAGGCGAACTTGTAGCGTTTGAGAATGGTGTAAAGGCCATTGCACTTAACCTTGAAGAGGACAATGTGGGTGTTGTATTGATGGGTAATGGGGCCGGTATCAAGGAAGGGTCAAAAGTAAAGCGTACGGGAATGATTGCTTCCATCAAGGCAGGTATGGGGCTCGTTGGCCGCGTGATCAATACCCTCGGAGAACCCATCGACGGAAAAGGTCCGATCGCTGGTGAACTCTATGAAATGCCATTGGAACGCAAGGCGCCAGGTGTTATTTTTCGTGAGCCTGTGAAAGAACCTTTGCAAACAGGTTTGAAAGCCATCGATGCCATGATTCCAATCGGCCGTGGTCAACGTGAGTTGATCATTGGAGACCGTCAAACAGGGAAAACTGCCATCGCGATAGATACAATCATCAACCAAAAGGAATTCTTCAAGGCCGGAAAGCCTGTTTATTGCATATATGTTGCGATTGGTCAAAAGGCATCAACCATTGCAGGTGTGATGAAAACACTGGAGGACAACGGTGCAATGGATTATACCATTATAGTAGCTGCTCCAGCCGCTGATCCAGCACCACTCCAGTTCTATGCGCCTTTTTCCGGTGCCGCAATTGGAGAGTTCCTCCGTGACACGGGTAATGCAGCGTTGATTGTATATGATGATCTTTCAAAACAGGCAGTAGCCTACCGTGAAGTGTCACTGCTCCTTCGCCGCCCACCAGGCCGTGAAGCATACCCAGGTGATGTATTCTATCTTCACAGCCGCTTGCTCGAGCGTGCGGCAAAGGTCATCGCCAAGGATGAGGTTGCAGCCAAAATGAATGACCTGCCTGACTCCATCAAACATCTTGTAAAAGGTGGTGGGTCACTGACCGCATTGCCAATCATTGAAACACAGGCGGGTGACGTTTCTGCTTATATTCCTACCAACGTGATCTCGATTACCGATGGTCAGATATTCCTTGAGTCGAACCTCTTCAATGCAGGTATTCGTCCTGCCATCAATGTTGGTATCTCGGTAAGCCGTGTAGGTGGTAACGCACAGATCAAGTCCATGAAAAAAGTTTCAGGTACCTTAAAACTTGACCAGGCCCTCTACCGCGAGCTTGAGGCATTCTCCAAATTTGGTGGAGATCTTGATGCTGCGACCAAGTCGGTGATCGACAAGGGAGCCCGTAATGTTGAAATCCTCAAGCAAGGTCAATACCAGCCTTCTGCTGTTGAGAAGCAGGTAGCCATCATTTATCTTGGTACCCAAGGCTTGTTAAAGGACGTCGCTGTCAGGTCAGTAAAGGATTTCGAAGAACATTTTCTGCTTGAAATGGAAAACAAGCTCCCCCATGTTTTAGCCGAATTTAAAAAGGGCAACCTTCCTGAAGACGGAATCAAGCAAATGGTTGAACTTGCACAAGGCCTGATGGCACAGTACAAATAATTTGTAAACTTCACCATACCAAGGTCCGGAAGACATCTTTCGGACCTTTTTTATTTGCCCACTCTGCCAACCATTGGTATTGCATTTTTGTTGTCACTTTGTTGTGATTAAAATCTTTTCAACCCCCTGCGTCAATCCTCAATGAGCATGCTCCTCGAAGTTACCCACCTTACAAAATCATTCGGCAGTTTCACCGCTGTTGATGACCTTTCATTTTCTGTGAAGGAAGGTGAGGTTTATGGGTTTTTGGGTCAAAATGGGGCTGGAAAATCTACAACAATCCGAATGATCCTTTCCCTTATTCGTCCTACCGGGGGAAGCATCAATATTTTCGGCATGTCCATCGAAAAGGAACGCGAAAAAATTTTGCATCAGGTTGGAGCTGTTGTTGAAAAGCCCGATCTCTACCGTTATATGACAGGATACGAAAACCTTAATGTTTTTGCCAAACTCAGCAACAAGAAAATCGCCAGGGCAGAATTGATGAAATGTTTGGAGTTGGTTGGGTTGGACAAGCGTGCAAAAGACCCTGTAAGGGTATATTCACAGGGCATGAAGCAACGCCTGGGCATCGCTGTTGCGCTGGTGCACAATCCATCGTTGATCATTCTTGATGAACCCACCAATGGACTTGATCCACAGGGTATTGCGGACGTAAGAAACCTTATCCTTATGCTCAGCAAGGAGCAGGGAAAAACCTTGTTGGTCTCATCCCATCTTCTATCGGAAATGGAACAAGTAGCCGATAGCATGGTCATCATCAACAAGGGAAAAAAATTGGTGGAAGGAAAGGTAAACGCATTGTTGAATCCTGACAAGGTGCAATTAGAAATCATTACAGACAACAACATGCTGGCCAAACAATTGATTGCCAACTCAGCATGGTCCAAAGGTTTGAGGAATGCTCCCGACCAAAAAATTCTTGTAGATACCTCTGCCGATGCTGTTCCCATCTTGTCCAGGTACCTTGTAGAGCATAACATTGGCATTTTCAGCCTGCGCTCCATGAATTCACTTGAGGCTTATTTTCTATCCCTAACATCCGGCAATGAAGTTTAGCAATATTGTACACATTGAATTGTATAAAATCTTCCGTAAGCCGAGGACCTACATTGCATTTGGTGCGATAGCTGCAATCGTAGGTCTGATCCAGCTGGGCTTTTACGCAGATGGAGAAAGTTACATGAAGTTTGGAATGCAATCCCTTTCTGATTCATTTGACGTCAATGGGAACATCATGAATGGTTACTTGATGGCATTTATCATCCTTCAAACCTTGTTGGTGCATGTGCCGCTGTTGATTGCCTTGGTTGCTGGCGACATGATTTCCGGTGAAGCCAACCAGGGCACCCTTCGCCTGTTGTTGACAAAGCCGGTGAGCCGCGCAAACCTGATCATAGGCAAATTCATTGCATCTGCAATATACACGATCGTTCTGTTGCTTTGGATGGCTGTATGGGCACTGGCCATCTCCATCATGATATTTGGTGCGGATGACATGTTGATTCTCAAGAGTGATATGGTTACCCAAATCCTTGCCTCAGATGTGATGTGGCGTTATGTGGCAGCTTTTGGATTTGCTGCATTGGCCATGTTGACTGTATCCTCATTGAGTTTTTTCCTGAGCCTGTTTGCCGAAAATTCCATCGGTCCCATCATGGCTACCATGAGCATCATCATTGTATTCACCATCCTCAACACCCTCGATCTTCCCATCTTCAATGCTGTCAAACCTTATCTTTTCACCAGTCATATGCTGGGATGGAAGGGTTTTTTTGATGTAACAGTTAATGAGAGCAACGAACAAATTGTGGGATCCATTGAAAACCTCCCAGCGGTGCTTTTTTCGGCGGGGATATTGGTCCTGCATGTGATTGGTTTCCTGCTTGCTTCTGTCATCGTCTTTAAGCGCAAGGACATCATGTACTAGTATTTTAAAGCAGTTACCTTTATTGCAATACGCCTTTTTCAACGCGCCTGCCATCACTGCACAGGTCGTCCCAAAAGGGAAGGCTGAGATAAATTCCTTATTTTCATGGGTAAATCATTTCCCATGAAAAGAATGCTGATGTCCATTGCCCTTGTGCTTTCAACCACCGCAACTTTTTCAGCTGTGCGCCTACCCGCCATCATTGGGCCTCATATGGTATTGCAACAGAAATCTACTGTAAAGCTTTGGGGTTGGTCAGCGCCCGCAGAAAAAATCGTCATACAGCCAAGCTGGGATACCACAACCTATACGGTTGTTGCAGGACGCGGTGCCCGTTGGACAGCAACCATCCAAACACCTGCGGCAGGTGGTCCATATACCATTAAAATCAAGGGTAACAATGAAATCATGTTGGATGATGTTTTGATTGGTGAGGTTTGGATCTGTGGGGGGCAAAGCAACATGGAATGGTCTGCTGATCAGGGTTTAAAGCAGGCGAAGGAAGAGTCGCCGAACGCCGTTCAAAACAAAATCCGTTTTTTTTATGTTCCGAAGTCCACTTCTGCAACACCACAGGATGATGTGCATGCAAGGTGGGTGGTCTGCAATCCCCAGGACATGCTTCATTTCAGTACCATTGGATATTTCTTTGGGAAAGATATCAATGCAGCAACTGGTTCACCTGTTGGCCTGATCAACAGCAATTGGGGCGGCACGCCTGCGGAAGTGTGGACGCCTTCTGAAGTGGTTGATAATGACATGGCCCTTAGGGAAGCTGCGGACAAGCTGAAGCCCACGGCTTGGTGGCCACATGTAAAGGGTGAGGCTTACAATGCGATGATCTATCCCATTGTCAACTACAGCATTGCCGGGGCCATCTGGTACCAGGGGGAAAGCAATGTTGGTACACACCATGCATACAGAAAACTGTTTACTTCCATGATTGACAGTTGGCGAAAAGCCTGGAACATTGATTTCCCTTTCTACTATGTTCAGATTGCGCCATATGCCTATGGGGATGACCATATCAATGGAGCATTGCTTCGGGAAGCACAGACTCGCGCAGCATCTCACCCCAAGACAGGCATGGTCGTCATCAGTGATTTGGTGGATGATGTCAAAAACATCCATCCTACCCTTAAAAAAGAAGTTGCCGGCCGCTTGGCAAAGTATGCCCTTGCCGAGACCTATGGCATGCAGGGGTTCGTTTATAAAAGCCCCGTTTATGCATCACATCAGGTTGAAAAAGGCGCTATCAGGATTTCTTTTGATCATCTGCCCACCACACTCAAGACAAGTGGCGGTGCACCAACTGAATTTTACATTGCCGGTGCTGACAAGAAATTTGTTCCTGCAGTTGCCAAAATCGAGGGTAAAACCATTCTCGTATCGAGCAAGGATATAAAAGAACCCTCTGCCGTCAGGTTCGGATTCAGCAATACTGCTATTCCCAATCTTTTCAGTGCAGAGGGTTTGCCCGTTAACTTGTTCAGGACCGATCAGTAAAACCTGGTCACGCCTGGAACGGCAATCTTGTATTTGCCGTCAGCATCAGGAAGTGATTTTGGTAATGTATCCCATGTGTATGCAGCAGGTTGAAGGTTCATGCCGCAGTTGAGGGCCTTGTCCCATTCAACAACCTGACCACTGTAGGTGGCCATTCTTCCGAGTATGGAGGTCATGGTACTTTTTGCACCGTTCTCGGCATCTGCAAACTTGTATTCACCTTTCGCGATGGCAGCAAAAAGCTCAACGTGTTCATTTTGATATCCATTGTTCTCGGTCTTCTTGTCAAACTGGTACATGATATTGCCCTGGTGATCCCTGATGTTGGCAGCACCACAGTAGATTTTACCTTTGGTTCCGACCAAAAGCTCATCCACCTTTGCTGATGTTTTGGGAATGTGGCGGCATTGGCTGTTGAGTATTGATCCGTCAGCATAGGTGAACTCTACAAAGTGGTGGTCAAAGATTTCACCATGGTCCTTTCCTTTTCTTACTTCCCTTCCGCCCAAGCCTTGCGCCTTCACAGGATAACTTCCCTTGAACCAATTGATCACATCAAGGTTGTGGATGTGTTGTTCTGTGATATGGTCTCCGCAGAGCCAATTGAAATAGTACCAGTTGCGCATTTGGTATTCCATTTCAGTTTGACCAGCAGTTCTTGGCCTGACCCAAACACCATCATTGTTCCACCATGCCTGTGCTGATGTGATGTCACCAATCATGTCCTTTCTTTTGAACAATTCACGGTAAGAATTCTGGTAGTGACGCTGAAGTCCAACTACAACATTCAATTTTTTTGTCTTTGCTTCCTCTGCAGCCACCAATACCCTTTTTATGCCCTCAGGATCAGTTGCAACAGGCTTTTCCATGAAGATGTGCTTGCCTTGTTTTACAGCCTCTTCAAAATGGATGGGCCTGAAACCCGGAGGGGTTGTGAGGATGACGACATCTGCCAATGCGATTGCACGCTTGTAGCCATCAAATCCGACGAACTTCCTTTCTTCAGGGACATCGATCAGTTTTTTAATATCACTGGCAATGCCTGTTTCCGTGAGATCCCCAGTAATGCTTTTATATGCATCATCCAGCCTGTCGCGGAATGCATCTGCCATGGCCACGAGTTTCACATTCTGTTTGCTGAGAAGGGCCTGTACTGCAGCGCCAGTGCCACGTCCTCCGCAACCAATCAAGGCAACCTTGATCGCATCGTTGGACCCAGAATAAAAGTTTGCGTTGGTCATCAAGGGTGCAGCAAGCACTCCACCCGAAATGATGCCCGTTTGTTTGACAAAGTCACGTCGACTCTTGCCGGAGAAAGGCATGTTGTTTTGCATCGTTGTTGTTTTAAGGTTTTAATTACCGAGATACAATTTATAAAATTTTTCGGCTTCTTCCGCAGTTGGTTGCTTTACTGGACGAACTATTCTGAATCCGGCAAACATTCCATCTGTCAGCCACCACCTGCTCTTGGGAATTTGCGGATCCCGTTGGTTCCAAAAGGGTTCAGAAAACTTTCGCGTAAAGACTTTCAGGTCAGCTGCAATATCCATGTACGAACCTCCCCGAACACTTCTGGGATAACGTGCTGTTGGAGGATTGGTAGGGTCCAATTGCCCTTCGCTGATCTGCTTCAGGTAATCAGCCGCATATTGGTCCATGGTCCACTCCGACACATTGCCAAGCATGTCATACAGGCCCCATGCATTGGGCTTTTTTGTTCCTACCTTCTGGTATTTTTCCTTGCTGTTGGCCTTGTACCATGCATATTGTCCTAAAAGGGCAGGGTCATTGCCGTAATAATAGTTGGTCTTGCTTCCCGCCCGGCAAGCGTATTCCCATTCCGCTTCAGTTGGCAGCCGGTAAAATACCCCGGTATTGTGGTACATCCATCTGCAAAACATCATCGCAGCATCCACACTCATGCTGTTCACTGGAAAACCACCGCCTTTTCCCATGTCCCAGCTCAGGTCAATGTATTGTGGCGTTGGCCTTGTAACCGCATCAACTTTCGAACCCTGCGATGTATTTTCATCCTTGAAAAAAACATCAAACTGGTCATGGGTGATTTCAAAAGCTCCCATCCAGAACGCCGAAATTTTTACGTTTTTTGCAGGCTTTTCATTGGGTTTTGCAGATGCGTTGTTTCCCATGGTAAAGCTGCCTTCAGGTATTGAGACCAATTTGATCTTGAGCTCGGACATCGGCATTTTGACCTCTTCGGTCTTTGGCACTGTTGGTTGTGCGAATGTTGGGTTAGATAAAAACAGGGACAAAAAGAGCAATGAAGCGATATTTTTTTTCAATGCATTTGATTTGCTGCAATTTTAACTAAATTGTTCTAAGTATTCATATTTCAAACAATTAAATTTCTATAACAATGGAACGCAGGGGCTTTCTCAAACGATCATCAATGGCAGGTGCTGCACTCATACCCGGTATGGCCGCTTTTTCTTTCGGTCAAAACGATAAGCCAGCAGAAAAAACCTTCAACCTCAACTATGGTTTTCATGACGGCATGTTTGCTGCGCATGCAGGAAAGGATTTCATTGACCAGATCAAATGGGCCCATGACCAGGGATTCAGGTCAATCGAAGACAATGGCATGATGAACCGGACTCCGGAAATGCAGGCCAAAATAGGAGATACCCTTGCCAAATTGGGCATGCAAATGGGTGTCTTTGTGATCACCACCGACGGTTGGCACTGGAAGATGAGCCTGGCTACAGGAAAGCAGGAATTCAAGGACTTGATCGTGCGCGACTGCAATACGGCAGTAGAAGTGGCAAAACGTTGTAATGCAAAACACATGACGGTGGTTCCCGGTAATTTCGACCGCACACTCCCCATGGACATACAAACTGCTAATGTGATTGAAGCTTTGCGTGGCGGAGCCGGGGTCCTGGAGAAAAATGGATTGGTGATGGTGCTTGAGCCCCTGAGCGACAACCCGGATTTGTTTTTGCGCTATTCCACCCAGACCTATATGATCTGCAAGGCAGTGAACAGCCCTGCATGCAAGATTCTATTTGACATGTACCATATGCAGCGCAATGAAGGCAATATCATCGCCAACATCAACCGTACCTGGGATGAAATTGGATATTTCCAGATTGGCGACAACCCTGGCAGAAAAGAGCCAACAACTGGTGAAATGAATTACAAAAACATTTTCAAACACATCCACCAAAAGGGATACAGGGGTGTGATGGGAATGGAACATGGCAATTCAAAACCTGGAAAAGATGGGGAACTCGCACTGATCAAGGCATACAGGGAATCGGATGCATTTCTATAATGCAATTTTGAACTTTTATGCGGAGGCATTGTTTTGATGTGATGAAGAAATTGGTGTTGTTGATCCTCTGTGCAACTGCTGTTGAGTGCTCCTTTTCGCAATCTGCTGATGAGGTGGTCTCCAAGCTCAGGACCAAGTTGGTTTCCGTCAAGGATTATGAAGCAAAAGGCTTGCTGAAAACAGATGTGGCATTCCTAAAGCTTCCCATATCCACTGTCCGTATTTTTTACAAATTCCCCGATTTGTTCAGGATCAAGAAGGATGGGGGAATTTCAGTACTTCCCAAGGGAGGCATCAGGATCAACATGAATTCGCTGATCACGGAAGGCAATTATACCTCCTTGTCTGCCGGCAGGATCACCTGGAAGGGAGCAGACCTTTCAGTGCTGAAATTGATTCCGAATGGGGAGTCATCGGAGATTGTCCTGACCACTCTTTATGTCGATGACAAGGCCATGTTGATCAGACGTGCCATCACAACCACAAAAGACAACGGCACCTATGAAATGGAAATGGAATACGGCAAATATGCCAAGTGGGGGTTGCCTGACAAGGCGGTCATGATTTTCAATACAAAAGATTACAAGCTGCCCAAGGGAATAACATTTGAATACGATGCCAGCGTAGCAAAAAAACAAAAGGACAAGAAGCCGTTGAGCAAGCAAGGGCGGATTGAAATTTCCTACACTTCCTATGAAATCAACAAGGGGCTGGGATTTGAACTGTTTGGTACGAAATGAACATTGGGTTATTCATCAATCTTTTCATCGACCACATTGGCCAGTACCTTTGAGGAAATTTTTCTGAGGGGATTCCTTTTCATGTCTGCCAATTCCATCCTGGTATCAAAAATTTCAACAGCGGCAAATACAGCAGCCCTGAAAGAGGATGCATCAGCAATATTTTTACCTGCAATGTCAAAGGCAGTTCCATGGTCTGGTGAAGTCCGGATGGCTGATAAACCAGCTGTAAAATTGGTGCCTTCTCCCAAGGCCAGTGACTTGAACGGAATCAGGCCCTGGTCATGGTACATGGCCAGAACTGCATCAAATTTTTCGTGGCTTCCTCTTGCAAAGAATGCATCTGCACTGTAGGGGCCCATCACCACACAGTCATTTTTCTTGGACTCCAAAACCGCGGGGCGGATGATTTCTTTTTCCTCTCTTCCCACCAATCCTTCATCGCCTGCGTGAGGGTTGAGGCCCAGAACAGCAATTTTTGGACGCTCTATCCCGAAGTCTTTTTTTAGGCTTCCCTTCAAGAGGTTGATTTTTTTGATGATCTGTTCCTTTGTGATGTTTTTTGCAACTTCCCCGATGGCGACATGCTCAGTAAGCAATGCAACCTTCATGTTTTCTGCAATCATGAGCATCAGTACCTCATCTGCATTGAATACTTGCTTGAGGTAAGGAGTATGTCCTGTAAAGTTGAACTCACTGCTTTGCATGGTGTACTTGTGCAAGGGTGCAGTAACCAGGGCATCAATGCTATTTTCCTTCAGCGCCTTAACTGCAGCCTGGAGCGATTTCACACCATACAATCCACCCGTATCTGTCATCTGGCCGGGTTGAATGTCTACGTCTTCTTCCCAAACGGTGAACACGTTCAGTTGCTTGGGATTTGCTTTTGTAATGTCCTTGATGTTGTTGTAATTGATGTTCAGCTCAGGCATCAATTTTCTGTAAAAGTTGAGCACTTTGTTGTTGCCAAAAACAACAGGTGTGCAGAACTCCATGAAGCGGCTGTCTGAAAAGGTGTTGAGGATCAGCTCGATACCTATCCCGTTCAGGTCACCAATTGAAATTCCAATAACCGGTCTTTTTTGGGCACTCATCTCTTCTGCTTTCTTTTGAGTCGTAAAGGTACAAGGAAAACGGGGATCTTTGTCTTAATTTTGGCGCACATGTATACCCTCAAAAAATCACTCGGTCAACACTTTCTCAAAGATGAAAAGGTTTGTCTGCGCATCGTCGAGGCCCTCAAGGACCAGCCATTCAGACAACTCCTGGAAGTGGGACCTGGTGGGGGTGCAATCACCAAGCATCTTTTGGCATTCAAGGAGATTGACTTTAAGCTGGTGGAAATTGATACGGAAAAGATTGAATTCCTCAATAAAGCCTATCCTGGGGTCAGGGGCAACATCATTGAAGCCGATATCCTGCAGGTTAATGCTCCCTTCGAAGGTCCTTTTACATTGATAGGAAACTTTCCTTATAATATTTCCACACAGATTGTTTTCAAGGTGATTGATTGGCGGGAACAGATCGAAAAGATGGTTGGGATGTTTCAAAAGGAAGTGGCGGTCCGAATATGCTCTGGCCCCGGGTCAAAGGAATATGGAATCCTTAGCGTCATATCCCAAGCCTATTTCAAGACCAGTTACCTGTTTGATGTGGATGAGGATTGTTTTAATCCGCCACCCAAAGTGAAAAGTGGTGTAATCAAATTCGAGGCGATGGGCAATCCCTTTGGCATCAATAACCACAGAAAGTTCATGGTATTGGTGAAAGCGGCATTTGGACAAAGGAGAAAACAATTGCGCAACCCTTTAAAGCCTTATTTCAGCAAGGAAGCATTGCTGGATCCCATTTTCACAAAGCGTGCAGAACAATTGTCAGTACAGGATTTTGTTGGACTTTTAAATCGGATGAATTGAAACCCAAGGTAATCATCACCGCATACGCACATTCTTCACTTGCCCAGGGATTGGAACAAAGGGGATATGTTGTTGAACTGCATGAAAAAATCAGCCATAACGAATTGCTGGATGTTATTGACCAATATGAAGGGATGATTGTGAGCACCAGGATCAACATTGACAAAACCTTGCTGGACAAGGCAAATTCCCTCAAGTGGATTGGTCGCCTGGGGAGTGGAATGGAGATCATCGATGTTGCACATGCAAAGGCAAAAAATATTGTTTGCATGAGCAGCCCTGAAGGGAATTGTTCCTCTGTTGGAGAACATTGTCTCGGACTTTTGCTTTCCCTCATGCACAAGATTAACAGTTCTGCCATTGAGGTGACAGCAGGTAAATGGATCCGTGAAGCCAACCGCGGAATGGAATTGGGGGGCAAGACGGTAGGCATCATTGGGCTGGGCCATACTGGTACATCATTTGCGAAACTGCTTTCCGGTTTTGGTGTCAGGGTGCTTGCACACGACAAATACAAGACTGGATTTGGTGCAGGGCATGTTGTTGAGTCAACATTGGAAGCGCTACTAAAGCACGCAGATGTGATCAGTTTTCACCTTCCATTGAATGAGGAAACGCATCATTATGCAAATGACTTCTTTTTCTCAAGACTTGAAAAAATGCCTTATTTCCTGAATGTCAGCAGGGGTGGAGTGGTGGATACCGCTGCATTGATAAGCGCACTTGATCAACGCAAAATTGCAGCAGCAGGTTTGGATGTGCTTGAAAATGAGGACCTTGCAACATATTCAACAGAAGAAAAGGCCAGGCTTCAAGACCTGGTCATGCGGACGAATGTGATTGTTACACCACATATCGCCGGTAGCAGCGTCGAAGCGCTTGTAAAGATGGCAGACCATTTGCTTCGAAAGCTGGATTTGCTGTCTGCAGGTTGATTTTCCAAAAATTATTTACATTTGCATCACGCAACGCTTCAGAACCATCTGGGGCGTTGCTATTTTTTTCTAACTGACCAACCGAAAGATTTACCATATGAGCGTAATGTATGTAACCAAAGAAACCTTGGAGCAGATGAAGGCAGAACTGCAGCACATGAAAAGTGTAGAACGTCCTGCTGCTTCACGTGCCATTGCTGAGGCAAGGGAAAAGGGTGACCTCAAGGAGAATGCTGAATACGATGCAGCAAAGGAAGCACAGGGTTTGCTGGAGGCAAAAATCAACCGCATGGAAACTGAATTGGCCAGTGCCCGCATCCTGGATGCTTCTACCATCGACACGAGCAAAGTCTCCATTTTGACAAAAGTCACCATCACCAACAGGGCTACAAAAAAGTCTGTAACCTATCAAATTGTTTCTGAAAAGGAAGCAGATTTGAAACAGCAGAAAATATCAGTCACTTCCCCCATTGGCAAGGGTTTGCTTGGTAAAAAAGTGGGTGATGAGGCTGAAATTTTAGCACCCAATGGGAAGGTGATATTTTCCATTGATAACATTTCAGTCTGATCACCATGTCCAGTATTTTTTCCAAAATCATTGCTGGCGAAATTCCCTCTTACAAAATTGCGGAGAATGATATGTTCTGTGCATTCCTTGACGTTTTTCCACTTGTTGCAGGTCATACCCTGGTTGTTCCCAAGAAAGAAACCGACAAGTTCTTCGACCTTGATGATGCTGAACTCGCTGCAATTTTGAGTTTTGCCAAGCCCATCGCCAGGGCCATAGAACGTGCCTTTCCCTGTCAGCGTTGTGGTATTGCAGTGGTAGGATTGGAAGTGCCACATGCGCATGTGCACCTGGTGCCGATCAATGCTGCAGACGACCTTAATTTTACGCGACCAAAGCTTAAACCCACCCAGGAAGAGCTGATTGAATCCCAACAAAAAATTATCGCACAACTCACCTAAGTGACTGAAAACCAACCTGAAAAGAACAAGGATCTTTTTTTCATGATCCTGATCGGATGCCTCTTCGCATTGGGATTGTTCGATATTGCATATGCATTTACCGGGGCATATGCCAGGTTTGGCATACTTTATCCCTCTGCACATGCCCTGTTGAACATCATTTTATTTCTTGCGCTTTCTTTCATCTGGTCAAAAGAACGTTGGTCAGTATGGTTGTTTTTGGGAATTGTGTTGTCTCACATAGGGCTTGACTTCTTCGTTGGTGCATTTGAATACACCAAGCTTCTGTTGCTGATTCCTGCATTTTATTTTATCCAAAAAGTCAAATAAGGATCCTCGCATGGAGTTTAGCCAATCCTGTCAGGGTTGTTCTTGATGAAATCCTCCCAACCATTTTGTTTCCTGTTCTTTTTGGATTTTGTTGTCGTTGAAACAGCAGTTGTCAAGCCATGCGCATTGAAGTGGTGACAAACAGCCACTGCCAGGGCGTCTGAAGCGTCAAAGTACTTGATGGTATTGGTCAATGGCATGATACTGTTCAGCATTTTCCAAATTTGCTCCTTGTTGGCGTTGCCATTGCCTGTGATGGATTGTTTTACTTTTTTGGGAGAGTATTCTGCAACAGAAAGTCCATTGGACATGGCAACTGCAATTGCAACACCCTGGGCCCTCCCAAGTTTGAGCATGCTCTGTACATTTTTTCCAAAGAATGGTGCTTCAATGGCCATATCGTCCGGCTTGTATTTTTCAATGATTTCCTGTATTACTTGGTTGATGGCTCCCAGGCGTTCGAACATGTCTTTTTTGCCGTTAAGTTTGACCACATTCATCTCCAGCATCCTGATCTTGTTACCGGTAACAGCGAGGATTCCATAGCCCATGATCACCGTGCCCGGGTCGATCCCCAAAATAATTTTACTTTTCTGCGCCAACTGGGTTTATTTTTGAAGGGATAAGCTAACACACTGAACAAAAGTATTAAAATATTACTCAATTACCTGCTGGGACCAATACTCTTCCTGTGGTTGTCGTACCGTGTTTACAAGCAAATAATTTCGCAAAAGGACATTGGCGTCCACTTTTCAGGGATTTTGTCCTCTCTCGACGGCAATGGAAAATGGATCCTGATCCTGGTGGCGACCATCATGTTGTTTCAATGGATGCTCGAAGCCAGAAAATGGCAAATCATGTTAAAAGGCATAAATGACATTTCTTTTCTGTCTGCTTTCAAGATGATTTTCTCAGGCATTGCCATTTCAATTGCCACCCCCAACAGGATGGGAGAATTTGCAGGCAGGGTGCTTTATTTGCCCAGTGGAACAAGGTTGCAGGGCACGGCATGTACAGTGATCGGAAACTTTTCGCAGTTGATCATAACCTGTTTGGCAGGAAGCATTGCACTGGTCATGGAGCGGCATGATCAGCACATCCGCATTGCCCAAAAGGGAATGGAGGAAGTCCAGTATCTTTTGCTTTGGCTTAGTCCTTTGGCAATGGTTTTCTTCCTTTTGTTGTATTTCAAGGCGGGGCCTATTTTTAACAAGGTCATGTCTTTTCGGTTGTTGCAAAGGCTCGGGAATGGGCTTTCCGAAATGAAATCTGTTTCAAATCCAGTGTTGTTGAGGGTTTTGCTGCTCTCTGGCTTTCGTTTTTTTTTATTCATTTTGCAATATTGGCTGTTGTTTGACATCGCAGGAACAGGCATTGATTTTCGGGATGCCTTTGTAGCAGTATCCATCATGTTGTTGTGGCTTGCCATCATCCCCACTTTTTCATTCTTGGAGTTGGGGCTTCGCTGGGAATTTGCCATCCTGTTGATGGCCTCACTGACAAGTAACACATTGGGTATTGCCATTTCAGTAACCGCGGTTTGGTTCATCAACCTGATCCTTCCTGCTGCAGTTGGAGCAATTGTACTGTTTTTCTACCGGCAACGCTAAAACATCCACTCATTTTTTAGGAAAACATTATTCTTCTGCTTGGTGGAAGAACAAAAACCAAGCTGCAATGTTTTTTATATTTGTAGCATGCGTTCATTACTTAAAATAGCATTGGTTTCGATCTTTTCACTTGGTCTGGTCAGGCTGAGTGCCGGAAACGATTTCTGTGGTTTAAGCAACCTGTCTTTTTCTTCAGGGGAGGTGATTTCCTATAAGATTTTTTACAATGTGATTGGACTTTACGTTGATGCAGGGAACGCTTCCTTCAATGTTTCCAGCGAAAAACTGAATTCTAAACCTGTCTATCATGTTGTCAGCCTTGGCAGTTCAAATCCTTCTTACGATTGGATTTTCAAGGTGCGGGACCGTTATGAAACCTATATTGATACCGCCACACTGAAGCCCTACAAGTTCGTAAGGCATGTTGAAGAAGGCGGATTCAGGAAAGATGAACTCGTGCTCTTCAACCATGCAGAAAACAAGGCAGTGAGTACAAAGGGGACTTTCCCCATTGCCGATTGCATGCAGGATGTACTGAGTTCCATTTACTACGCCCGCAACATCAATTTTTCAAAATACAAGGTTGGTGAAAAGATCCCATTCAAGATGTTCCTGGATGATGAGGTGCACGATATTTATATCCGTTATATGGGAAAGGAAACCATCAAAACCCGCTACGGTAAATTCAGGGCCATCAAGTTCAAGCCAATGCTCATCAGTGGCACCATATTCACGGGTGGTGAATTGATGAGTGTATGGGTATCTGATGATGCGAATCATGTGCCATTGCGCATTGAAAGTCCCATTACCGTGGGCAGCATCAAAGTGGACATGATGGGGTACAGGAACCTCCGGTATCCTTTGCAATCGATGATCAGTTTCAAATGATCAGAATAAATCTTCCAGCCTGATCAGCGCTTTTTTCCTGAAACCCTTTTCTGTCTTTTCCACGGTGCAACACATTGTTGTCGCATCATGCTCCAGGAAAAGAACATGCTGCCCTTCAACAGCTTCATTCAGGTATTTTTCCTTTTCTTCCAAACTGGTCATGGGATACATGTCATACGCCATTACATAAGGAAGGGGTATGTGTGCAACTGTTGGAATGAGGTCTGCCATATATGCAAGGATTTTTCCATTGATGCTGATCATTGGTAGCATCATGGACCTGGTATGTCCATTCACGAACATGATTTCAATGTGTTCACTGAACCTTGTTCTTTTACCGGGAATTTCTGCAACGAATTGCAACTTTCCTTTTTCTGCAATTGGCAAAATGTTCTCTTTCAGGAAGGATGCCTTTTCCCTTGCATTCGGTGCTGTGGCCCATTGCCAGTGTGCTTCACTGCTCCAATAGGTCGCATTGGGGAAGGTCAGTTCGGGTTCCCCGTTTTTGGTGGATACTGCGCCTCCACAATGGTCAAAGTGCAAATGTGTCAGTATCACATCGGTAATCTCTTCTGCCTGAAAACCCACTGCATTGATGGATCCCAGGAGGTTGTCATTTCCATGCGGATGGTAATGGTTGAAAAACTTTTCAGGCTGTTTTTCTCCCATGCCTGTATCAATGAGAATTTTTCTTTCACCATCCACCACCAGCAGACAGCGCATGGCAAAACTGCAGAGGTTGTTTTCATCTGCCGGAACCAGTTTTTGCCAGATCTGTTTGGGAACAACACCAAACATGGCGCCACCATCCAACTTGAAAAGACCGGTATCAATGGAATAGACTTGCATATTTTTCTCTTGTAACAACAGCCTTGGTATAGAGCAGCGCAAAAAAGCTAAGGATGAAAAACACCATCAATACCAGGATGGAATTCCGCATGCTTCCGGTGAGTTCCTCATTATAGGCAAAAAGAAACAATCCAATGGTCAGCGCAATTTTTTCCGTGACATCATAAAAACTGAAAAAGGAGGTATTGTCTGATGTGGGGGGGAGCAGCTTTGCATAGGTGCTTCTGCTCATGGATTGAATTCCTCCCATCACCAATCCTACACATGCTGCCAAAATGTAAAATTCAGTTTGTGATGTGATAAAATAGCCCCATATGCAGATGGCCACCCATACCACAATCCCGAAGAGCATGGTGGGAATGTTCCCTATTTTCTTGGACAGTTTACTCAATGCTATAGCCCCAAAGATGGCCACTACCTGGATGAGAAGAATGGTAAGGATAAGTTTTGGCTCGTCTTCGTCTTTGGGGAAGATTTGTTTTTTACTGTATCCTGCTGCTACCAGCATGACCGTTTGAACACCTACACTGAGCAGGAAAAAAGCCAGCAGATAACGTTTCAATGCCGGTATATGCTTGGCTTGCTTCCAAACCAGCTGCAGTTCGTGAAAACCATTGACCAGAATGTGTTTTTTGAGTTTTTTATTGATGGCAGTATTGGAGGGTAAAACGCGAAATGGGATCTGTGAGAATCCAAACCACCAAAGGCCTACCAGTAAAAATGATATCCTTGGACCAAGTGTTTTATCGCCGTTGTCCAATCCAAACCAACCGGGCTGAAGGATGATGACAAAACAAATCAGCTGAAGCAACACACTGCCGATGTATCCCATGGCAAAGCCTTTTGCGCTGAGCCCATCACGTTCTTCAGGTGTTGCAATTTCCGGTAAATAGGAATTGTAGAACACAAGGCTGTTCCAGAATCCAAGGGCAGCCAGTGAAAAAAAGATGATGCCATATTCAATCTTTTCGGGTGTGAAAAAAAACAGGGCCACACAGGAAAGAGAGCCAATGGTGGTGAAGGTTCGCATGAAAGCCTTTTTGTTTCCCCTGTAGTCTGCTATGGACGACATGATGGGAGACATCAATGCAACCAGAAAAAAAACGATTGCCAGTGCATAGTTTTGCAGGGCGGTGTTGATGATTTTTATTCCGAAGAAGTTCACATAGGAAAGTTCAGATGGAATTTTACTGCTGGTCACCGCAACATAGTAGGCTGGAAAAATCGTGGAGGTGATGACAAGATTGTAGGTGCTGTTTGCCCAGTCATACATTGCCCAGGCATTCTGCATCTTTTTTTTTGTTGCATTCATGTGCTAAAGCTTGTCCATCAAGATAAGCAAAATCAGGACAGTACCGAGTATAATTCTGTACCAGCCGAAAATCCTGAACCCATTTTGTTGCAGAAAGCGGATAAAAAACCTGATGGCAAGAAGGGCCACAACAAAAGCAACGGCACTCCCAAACATCAAATAATTGAGCCCTTCAGTATTCAGGAGTTCTGGCTCGTCTTTCCAAATGTCATACAGGCTTTTGAAAGTGGCAGCTGCCATGGTGGGAACTGCAAGAAAGAAGGAGAAGTCCGCAGCCAATGACCTGGTGAGCTTTTGTTGCATTCCTCCAATGATCGTGGCAGCGCTTCTGCTTAAACCCGGAAACAGCACAGCTAGCACTTGGTAGATTCCAATGAAAAAAGCCTTCCTGTAACTGATTTCCTCTTCTTTTTCGACTGATCCATTCTTGAACCAATTGTCAACAAAAAGCAGGACAACCCCGCCGGCAAAGAGTACAATGGAAATAAAGAGGGGTTTTTCCAACACCGCTTCAATGTGTTTTTTAAACAAAGCTCCGAAAGCCAATGCCGGAAGGATGGCTACAAAAAGTTTAAAGTAGAAAGTGGCCCTTTTGAAATCAAGGAATTTTTTCCAATACAGCACCACTACAGACAATATTGCCCCAAACTGAATCACGACCTCAAACAGCTTGGTGAAAGGCTCGTTTCCAATATTGAAAAAGGCGGATGCAATGACCATATGTCCTGTTGAGGAAACCGGAAGAAATTCAGTGATGCCCTCAATGACTGCCAATGCAATGGCTTGAAATATATTCATGGGAGGTGTGTAAAAATCGGAAGGCTATTTCTTTCCCTTTCTCATGATGGCATAAACCTCGATGAGCAGTCCCGTCACGATCAACAATGGTGCAACCGTGATGCGCCGCATGCTATAGACTTCGTTCTCTGCAAATACGTTGGGATTATCTCCTTTTCCACCAGCCATCAGTACAAGACCGATGGCAATGATGACCAGTCCAATCAGCATCCATTTGAGGTTGTCCTTTCCAAAAAGCATGTTGTTCTTCGTTTCCATGTGTTGTATTTTATCAATATAGGTCGTCCAGTTTCATTTTGAGGTACTTCGTCACACTCCTGTGTGTGCTGATGAAGGTAATGCTAATTCCAATAAGGATGAGGCCAGTGAAAAGCAGTGCCAGCATGCCATTGTCCCTCAAGGCCTTGATTTCGGGAAGCCACCAGTTTTCCACGCCATAAATGATGACGACAAGTGCAGTGATGGCAATGATGGCGCTTGCAAGCCCATTCAACACAGCTTTGGTGTCAAAGGGTTTTGATATGAACCACCTGGTCGCCCCGACCATCTGCATGGTCTTGATGAGAAATCGGTTGGAGAACATGGCCAATTTGATGGTATTGTCGATCAGGACAATCACAATCAATGCCAAAACCCCTGCCAATGCGAGCAGAAAGTACCCTGTTTTTTTTACGATATTGTTGAGGTTGCTGACCACTGCATCGGGGTATTTCACCTCGCTGATAATGAAGTTCTTTTTTATTTCAGCAGTAATTTTTCTTAGACTGTCCTTGTTCACAAACTCGGGTTCGAGGTAGAAGTCGATACTTGCTGGGAGGGGATTGTAGTCAAGCACCTTGTTCCAATCCTCATTTCCCTCCCCAATGAACTTTTTCCTTGCAGCCTCCTTGGTGACGAACTCAACATTTCTAGCAAATGGCTTCAACTCAATTGATTTGATCACCACATCGATTTCCCTCTGTGGGCTTCCGTCGCGTACAAATGCATTGACCTGAACGCTGCCCTTGAAATAGGTTTCCAGTTTACTGGCATTGATGATCAGCCAGCCCAGCATTCCCAGGATGAATAGCACAAGTGCCACACCTAAAATCGCCATGAAATAGGAAGGTTTGCTGCGTTTCATTGATGCCTTGCTCTGTGATGTCATGTTCGGTTTGGATTTTGTTGCTCAATTTGCCGTTGTAATCCTGTCAAAAATAGCAATTTTAAAGCGTTTGTGTATTTTTGCGCTTCCTTCAGGAAAGGTTAATTTTTTACATGCCCGATTAAAGCAACAGAAATGGAATACGCATTCAGGAACATCGAAAGAAAATGGCAGGAGAATTGGAAGTTGGGCAATGCGTACAGGGTGTCAAATCAGAGCGCAAAGCCCAAATATTATGTGCTTGATATGTTTCCCTATCCAAGTGGAGCAGGCCTGCATGTGGGTCATCCTTTGGGATACATTGCCAGTGATGTCTTCAGCCGGTACAAGCGGCTGAAAGGTTTCAATGTATTGCATCCCATGGGCTACGATTCATTTGGGCTTCCTGCAGAGCAATATGCCATAGAACATGGTATTCCTCCGGCAGTATCCACAGACCAGAACATTGCCACTTTCCGCTCACAACTGGATAAAATTGGCTTCTGTTATGATTGGGAACGTGAAGTGCGTACTTCTGACGAAGGATACTACAAATGGACACAATGGATTTTTCTTCAGTTGTTCGACAGCTGGATGGACCGCACGGCACAGAAGGCCCGAAAGCTGAACGAATTGGTCGAAATTTTTGAAAGGGAAGGAAACCTGAACCATCCATGCCCTGGCGAAAAAAACCTTGCATTTGCACCAATGGAATGGAATGGGTTTTCTGCGCATAGAAAGGCGGAAGTGCTGATGCATTACCGCCTAGCCTTTTGCGGAATCGGTGAGGTCAATTGGTGCGAAGCATTGGGAACAGTGCTTGCCAATGATGAGGTTATCAATGGTGTAAGTGAACGTGGAGGGCACCCCGTGGTTAAAAAGAAACTGCGCCAATGGTACTTGAGGATCACTGAATATGCAGAGCGCCTTCTTGCGGGTCTCCAGACCGTGGATTTCAGTGATAGCATGAAAGAAATGCAATCCAATTGGATTGGAAAAAGTTTTGGTGCTGAGATTGATTTTGAACTTGTTGCTGAAAATCCATCCGCCGAAGGCAAAAAATTAAAGGTCTATACCACCCGACCAGATACCCTTTTTGGCATTGATTTCATGGTCATTGCTCCCGAACATGCATTGGTTGAACACATCACATCGCCACAGCAATCCGCTGGTGTTGCCGCTTATCTTGACTACGTGAACAGCAGGAGTGAGCGGGAGAGAATGGCAGAAAAAAAGATAACGGGGGTATTCAGTGGGGCATACTGCAAACATCCTTTTGAAGAAAGAAACATCCCGGTTTGGATCAGTGAGTATGTTTTGGCCGGTTACGGGACCGGAGCCATCATGGCGGTACCTTGTGGTGATGAGCGTGATTTTAAATTTGCCAAGCATTTCAATATTCCCATCACAAACATCATCGGGTCGTACTATGATGGAACTGCTGCCAACCCAACCAAGGAGGCCACACTCGAGAACAGTGGATTCCTCAATGGATTGCTCATGACAGATGCAATGGCAGTTGCTTTGGATCAGTTGGAAGCGCTGGGCATCGGCAAGCGCCAGACCAATTATAGGATGCGTGATGCGGCCTTCAGCCGCCAACGCTACTGGGGTGAGCCCTTTCCCATTGTGTGGAAGGATGATGTGGCCGTTCCCCTTCCTGAATCCTCATTGCCTGTCGTTCTCCCTCCCATGACCGACCTGAGACCGGGGCCGGATGCCCAAGGGCCCTTGGCAAATCTTCCGGAATGGGCTGCTGTTGATGGGGGTACCAGAGAGGTGAACACCATGCCAGGATATGCCGGAAGCAGTTGGTATTTTCTGCGTTACATGGATCCCAAAAATACCGATAGTTTTTGCAGCAGGGAGGCCAGTGATTATTGGGGACAGGTTGATCTTTATATTGGTGGAACGGAACACGCTGTTGGGCATTTGTTGTACAGCCGGATGTGGACCAAGGCACTGTATGACCTTGGGCATATTGGATTCGACGAGCCCTTCAAACGCCTGGTGAACCAGGGCAAAATAGGCGGTGACTCACGGTTGGTCTATAGGGTCAGGGGAACCAAACAATTTGTTTCCGCAGGATTGAAAGACCAGTATGACACCGACGAATTGCATGTGGATGTGACAATGGTGGATGGCCTTGATCTGGACATGGAAGCCTTCAAGCAATGGAAGCCCGATTTTGCTGATGCAACTTTTATCACCGAAGATGGCGTGTACAAGTGTGGAAGCCGGTTGGAAAAAATGAGCAAACGCTATTTCAATGTGGTCAATCCCGACGACATTGTAGAGCGATATGGTGCAGATACTTTCAGGATGTATGAGATGTTCCTTGGCCCGGTTGAACAGGACAAACCCTGGGATACCAAGGGCATTGAGGGGGTTCACCGTTTCATCAAAAAATTCTGGCGCCTGTTCTTTGACACAGAAAAGGGATTGATGGTAGTGGATACTCCTGCTGCTGATGCTGCTTGGAAAGCGTTCTACAAAATGGTTAAAAAGGTGGAGGATGATACTGCAAGGTTTTCCTTCAATACCGCGGTGAGCAGTTTCATGATCGGAGTGAACGACCTCACAGAACTGCATTGCCATTCAAAAGACCTGCTGACAAAGTTTCTTGTGGTATTGTCACCATATGCGCCGCATATTGCCGAGGAGCTGTGGGCGGCAACAGGACAGCCAGGATCGGTCCTGGATGCAAGCTATCCCTTGGTCGAAGAAAAGTACCTGGTTGAAACATCCAGGGAATATCCATTGGCCATCAATGGCAAAACAAGAACAACACTGATGATTGATGCGGATGCAAGCCAGGCGGATGTTGAAGCCTTGGTATTGTTGGACCCGGTCGTTGTCAAATGGCTGGAAGGAAAGGCCCCCAAGAAAATCATTTATGTGAAAAATAAAATGATCAATGTGGTACTGGGGTAGTCGTTGCCATACAACGCTTTCCTTAACGGAATCTTTTGACTTCCTTCCATTTGAATGGCGTAAATTCACTTTCGATGAATCCACATTTAGACCCCTTGGGCAATTCTTCCGTTTCACCGGATGCGGCGTTTGAAAACTCCATTCGACCCTCACAGCTGGAAGATTTTTCCGGACAGCCGGGAATCATTGAAAACCTTAGGATTTTCATCAAGGCCGCACAGATGAGGTCCGAGGCATTGGACCATGTATTGTTTCATGGCCCACCGGGTTTGGGTAAAACAACCCTTTCACGAATTGTTGCCAGGGAAATGGGGGTGAACATCAAGGAAACATCGGGTCCTGTCATTGAAAAACCCGCAGACCTTGCTGGCCTGCTGACAAGCCTGGAAACCAATGACGTATTGTTCATTGATGAAATCCACAGATTGGGAAGTGTTGTTGAAGAGTACCTGTATTCTGCAATGGAGGATTACAAGATTGACATCATGATTGACAGTGGTCCCAGTGCAAAAACCATCCAAATCAACCTGAATCCCTTCACGTTGATTGGTGCAACCACAAGGAGTGGGTTGCTGACTGCTCCATTGCTCTCAAGGTTTGCCATCAAATCCCGCTTGGAGTATTATACCAATGAAGTGCTTGAAAGGATCATCATCCGGTCAGCGGGCATTTTGAACACAAAGATCACATCAGATTCAGCAGGAGAGATTTCCCGAAGGAGCAGGGCTACCCCCAGGATTGCCAATGGTTTGCTCAAGCGGGTCAGGGATTTTGCGCAGGTGCTCGGCAATGGTGTAATCACCTTGGACATTACAAAACACGCATTGAAAGCATTGAATGTAGATGAACATGGATTGGATGAAATGGACAACAGGATACTTACCACCATCATTGACAAGTTCAAAGGTGGGCCTGTTGGACTGGGGACCATTGCCACCGCAGTGGGTGAGGAGTCCGGAACCATAGAGGATGTGTACGAACCTTTTTTGATACAGGAAGGTTTTCTTCAAAGGACCTTGCGCGGAAGGGAAGTTACTGCACGGGCATACGAACACCTGGGAAGAACTCCGCAGCGGTCAAATGAAAATTTGCTGTTTTGATGCCATGTTTTGTGTTGAGCATCAGATGGGTGGAAACCCTCCCTAAAAAAATCAATCTGATCGCCTAACCTTCCTTGACAATCAACCTGAATCCATTGCCATGGATGTTGACAATTTCAACGTTGGGATCATCCCTCAGGTACTTTCTGAGTTTTGCGATGTAAACATCCATGCTTCTTCCATTGAAATAATTGTCATTTCCCCATATTTTTTTCAGGGCCAATTCCCTTTGAAGCAGGTCATTTTTGTATTCGCTGAGCATTTTCAACAGCTCATTCTCTTTTGGTGATAGCGTAACTTTTGCGCCTCCTGCAGAGAGTTCACGAAGCTTTGGGATGAAGTGGTATTTCCCCAGGTCATATTCTGTATTTTCCTGCTCCCTGTTTTGTTCTTCATTTCTTTTGAGAATTGCCTTGATCTTGAAAAGCAACAATTCCGAATCAAAAGGTTTGGTGATGTAGTCATCCGCACCAAGCTTATAACCCTTGATTTGATCTTCTTTCATGGATTTGGCTGATAGGAAGAAAAGCGGAATATCTGGATTGGTGTCCCTGATTTCTTCAGCCAACATGAAGCCGTCCATCTTGGGCATCATGACATCCAGCAGACAAATATCAAATTTCTCACGCTGAAACGCGGCAAGTCCAAGCCTGCCATCCCTTTCCAGTATGACCTCATACTCATTGAGTTCCAGAAAGTTTTTCAAGACAATTCCAAGGTTTGGATCGTCTTCGCAAAGAAGAATCCTAGGTTTAGTGTGGGATGTCATATGAGTATGTTTTCAACAAATAAAAATATTAAAGTTGGATATAATCAACTGGAGGCCAATAAAATTTTGTTAAACAGGGAAAATGTAAAAAAGAAATATTGTTTTCAGCGCTTCAAAGGACATGAACTTGAACATGCATGGGTAATTTCAAACGGCATAACAATTGCCTGGATTTTTTCCAGACTTTATTTACCGAATGGAAAAAAGTCCTGTTTTGTCCATGAATGCCTTTTCTTCAGCAAGCATTGTCTTGAGTACTTCTTTCACGGTGCATTCATCTGTTCCCGTTTCTTTTACAATTGCAGCAAATGTGCTTGGTTGTTCTTTCAGCAATTGGATGATCTTTCGGGATGCTGTCGAAAATGCTGCAATGCCCGGCTGTACATTTTTTTTGTGCTCGCACGCATCACAAATTCCACATGCTTCTATGGCATCATCACCAAAATAGTTGCCAATGAACGAGGCCCTGCAGTCCGTGGATGTTGCATAACAGACCATGTTATCAATCCGCTGGATAAATTCCTTTTTTCTTTTGAGGTAAGATGCATGATCGATGTTCAGTTCATCTGCCTTAATTCTGTCTTGCAGATAACATATCTGTGGGGTATCTTTTTTGGGTTGGTACCGGATAATTCCTGAGCGGTGAAGGATGGCCAGTTGTTCATGGATGGTCATCATGTCTCTTTTCAACAACCAAGACAGTTTTGTTTCACTGATCTGTACTGCAATGTCAAAAATGCCAGCATAATTCCTCAACAGGCCTTTGATCAGTGGCTCCAGTGCTGGGTATCCGGTTTCAAAATCATTGAGATATGATTTGTCTGTAGTGAACTGTACGGTCGAGGGCATGTACACCCGTTCGAGGTAGGAGATGACATGTTCTTGTTTTAGCGCCTGCAGGCTGTAGACAACTTCATTCATGTTCAGCTTGAACCTTTCCATGAAATCCTCCATGTCAAAATCAAAATAGCGTCCCTGCCCCAATCCTGTAGGCACCTGGTGGTAATTGGCCAGTGCATGGTAAATTTTCCGGATGGTCTTCAGTTCTGGAAATCTAGTGCTGGGAAGCAATTGCATGTCATTCAATTCAGATTTCCTGTAAAGCAGGTAGGCGTTTGCGTGCTTGCCATCCCTTCCTGCACGTCCAGCTTCCTGGTAATAGTTTTCAAGGCAATCTGGCACATCCGCATGGATGACAATCCTTACATCGGGCTTGTCAATTCCCATGCCAAAAGCATTGGTGCATGCAATGATCCTGGTTTTTCCATGGATCCAACGCGCTTGTTTTTCTTTTCTTGTTTCCTGATCAAGCCCAGCATGGTAAAAGTCACTGTTGATACCGTGTTGACTGATCAGGTCGCTGATTTCTTTGGTCCTTCTTCTTGTCCTGCAATAGATGATGCCCGATCCTTCGACCTCTTTCAACAAGACCAGGATCCTGTTGATTTTGTCGTCGCAGTTTTCAGCAGCATATGCAAGATTTTTTCTGGCAAAGGAGCCCATGAAAACCTTTGGACTTTTCATCTTCAACTGAAGCACAATATCGTCTTTTACCTTTGCAGTTGCAGAGGCTGTCAACGCGATAAAGGGAACGTTTGGAAGCGATTGGCGTATGGCTGCAATATGGAGATAAGATGGACGAAAATCATATCCCCATTGCGAAATGCAGTGTGCCTCATCTATTGCAATGAGGGATATGGGGAGGGATGCAAGTCTGCTCAGAAAGGCTTTTGTTTCCAGCCGTTCTGGGGATACATATAGGAATTTCAGTTCATCATTCATGCATGCATCCAGCGCTTTCTCTGCATCTTGAAAACCCATGCCAGACATAATGGCCAATGCAGGAATTCCCATTTCCCCGAGGCGCTTTACTTGGTCTTCCATCAATGCAATCAGGGGCGAAATGACAAGACAACAACCATCCATTGCCATGGCCGGCACCTGAAAGCATACCGATTTGCCACCGCCGGTGGGCAGTATGGCAAGGGTGTCCTTGCTTTCAAGCACTGCATCAACGATTTCTTCCTGTAATGGCCGAAATTGACGGTGCCCCCAATAGTCAAATAAAATCTCTTTGGGTGTAGACTTGTTGTGATTCATTTGCGTCAGATCACTTTTTTAAAGAAAAGCCTGACAGAATTGATGGCCAGCACAACATCACTCAGGCCCATCACCAAGGCACCTACTGTTGGTGTAAGCAAACCAAAAGCTGCCACCGGGATGGCAATGATATTGTAGAAGAATGCCCAAAAAAGATTCTGTTTGATGGTAATATAGGTATGCCTTCCCAGGCCCAAGGCAAATGGCAATTGCTTGAGCCCTGCGTTCATCAATACAACCTGTGCACTTTGAATGGCCAGCTGGGATGCATCACTCAGGGATATTCCAATGGTTGCCTTTGCCAATGCTGGGGCATCGTTGATGCCATCCCCCACCATTGCAGTGGGCGTACTTTTGTTGAGGTTGTCTATGGTGGAGAGTTTTTCCTCTGGGCTTTGGTCAGCAATAACAAGGTCAATTCCCAGTTGATGCGCAATCAGGTCACATTTTTCCTTTCTGTCTCCACTCAGCAAAATGGTTTTCAGATTTCTGTTTTTCAGGTAAGTGATAATTTCTTTTGCCTCAGGCCTTAACTCGTCCTGTACATCCATCCACCCAATCAGGGAATCGTTCTTCAAGAGGTATACATTGTGATTGGCTTCCTGCGTGAGGGCTTGGGCAATTTTGTACGATCCTGCCCAGAAAACATTTCCCTCCCTGTCAGTTCCTTTCATTCCAATCCCTTTTACCTCTTCAATGCTGTTCCATCTGATTTCTGTCTTGGTCTTGAAAGCGGCAGACACGCATTGTGCAATAGGATGGTTTGAATATTTTTCAAGAGAAAATACAATGCTTTTCCATTCTTGTTCGTCGATACCAATGGCCTTGTATTCTGACAGAACAAATGATCCTGTGGTGAGGGTTCCCGTTTTATCGAATACCACCTGTGTGATGTTCCTGAAGTTTTCAAGGCTTGTCGCATTTCTGAACAATACCCCAGACCTGGCAGCCCTTCCCATCCCCACTGCAATTGCTGCAGGCGTTGCCAGCCCCATGGCACAGGGACATGCAATGACCAGTACTGCAATGCTGCGCATGAGTGCATGGGTGAATACATCTTCCGCATTCGGCAGGTTGGTCAGGTAAACATAGTTTGCCAAAAAAGTAATCAGGCCAATGCCTATTACCAGGGGAACGAAAATTGCACTGATTTTGTCGGCCAAGTGCTGGATGGGTGGCTTTTCACCCTGGGCCTGTTTGACAAGATGCAGTATGCCTGCAAGTACCGTATCCTTGCCTGTTGCGGTAACTTGTGCCTTGACGGAACCCGATTCAATGATGCTGCCCCCAATGATGGTATCCTTTGCCTTTTTGTGGACAGGTATGCTTTCACCTGTCAACAGGGCTTCATTGACGTGCGCATCACCCCATAAAATCTTGCTGTCAATGGGCACCTGTTCACCGCTCCTTACCAAGACGAGATCACCCACCTTGAGCTGTGTGTTTTCAATTGGAAATATCACTTCCTGGTGGTGCTCATCAAATGCGATCATGTTGGCCATGACCTTTTGTGATTTCACCAGGGCCTTGAGCGCCCTTTGGGTAGACTGCATTGAAGCATCTTCAAGGTAGTTGCCAAAAAAGACCAATGTGATGATGGTGGCAGCAGTCTCATAGAAAAGGTATTGTTCGCCCTGCCCCATCAATGTTCCGATGAGGCTATAGAAAAAGGCTGCCGATGCTCCCAGGGCAACCAGCACATTCATGTTGGGCAAGCGGTTGCGGATGCTGCTGATGGCACTTCTTCCAAAAAATGACATGCCCACCACATAAACAGGGATGCACAAGGCCAGTTGCAGCCACGGATTCATGAGCCAATGCAGGTGAATCCACCTTTCAAACATGTGCAGCATCAGCACCAAGGTAAAAGGAAGACAAAAAAGCAACCTGTGTGTTTGGGTAGACAGGAATTTTACTTTTGGAGATTCCACTGAAGTGTTTGATTCCACTACATGGTAACCCAGGTCATTGATTCCCTGTTTGAGCACATCTATGCTAGACCCTTCAACAACTTCGAATGAAACATCACCATCGATGGGATTCACCTTGATGTTTTGCATACCCTTTTTATCAAGGTATTTGTTGATGGCAAGGGCACAGTTTGCACAGGTCATCCCATCCACTTTCCATTCAATTGTTTCCATACTACGAATTTACTGATTAAATTATCTTTGCAGTATATGGAATTGATGGATAAAACCTATGATTTGGCAGCATTGCCCGAAATTGCTGCACTGCTGGCCGAGCAGGTAAGCCATTTCGAGGTCGTGACTTTTGAGGGAGACCTTGGAGCTGGAAAGACAACATTGATAAAAGCCCTTTGTCAGGTGCTTGGCGTAACAGAGATGGTAAGCAGTCCAACCTTTGCACTTGTAAATGAGTATGAAGCATCCCAACTTGGCAACAGAAAAAAAATCTACCATATCGACCTTTACCGTTTGAAGGGGGAGGATGAGGCCATTGCTGCAGGGATAGAAGATCATTTCTTCAGCGGTGATCTCTGTCTGGTGGAATGGCCTGCAAGGGCAGCCGGAATCATTCCAGACAATGCACTTCATGTGATGTTGGATTCCCCAGACATTGATCATCGTCACATCAGGGTGGTGTCCGGCAAAAATTGATTAACTTGGACATTATTCATCCACGATGCCAAGGAAACCTTTTATCAGTTCAGGAATCAGTTTTGAGCCGCTTGAGGAAACGCTTGATGTAAAACCATTGGCTTCCTCCTTGTCCATCGCCATCCCCAAGGAAAATGCCTTCCAGGAAAACAGGATTGCCCTGACTCCAGACGCTGCAGGTGTTCTGGTCAACAATGGTCATACCGTTGCAGTTGAACACAATGCGGGTGAAGGAGCCCATTTTTCTGATAAGGATTATGCCGAGGCTGGGGCCAGCATTGTCTACGATAAGAAAGAAATCTTCAGGAATGAGCTGATCGTGAAATCCGCACCTGTTTCTGATGAGGAGTTGCCGTTGCTGGCAGTTGGGCAAACCATCATTTCTCCCATTCACCTTCCCGTAATGAAATCGCATATCCTGGAGAAGATGATGGAGAAAAAAGTGACAGCCCTTTCTTTTGAAAACCTGAAAGATGAGGCTGGTCACAATCCGATTGTGAGAAGCATGAGTGAGATTGCAGGCAGCGCTGTAATGCTCATTGCTGGCCAATACCTCAGCAGCGCCAACAATGGAAAAGGAATGTTATTGGGTGGCATTTCCGGAATTCCCCCTACAAAGGTCATCATCATTGGTGCCGGTATAGTAGGGGAATATGCTGCAAGAACTGCCCTAGCCATGGGGGCAAGCGTAAAGGTTTTTGACAACAACATTTACAAATTGAAAAGGCTGCAAAACAACATTGGAGTACGCTTATGGACTTCAGTACTGGAGCCCAAAATCCTTGCCAAACAGTTGAAAACCTGTGATGTTGCCGTTGGTGCACTCACTTCCTCGGGTGGAAGGACACCAGTGGTGGTCACCGAGGAAATGGTGTCCATGATGCGGCCGGGCAGTGTTATCGTGGATGTCAGCATCGACAGGGGAGGGTGTTTCGAAACTTCTGAAGTGACTTCTCATGAAGAACCTGTTGTTTCAAAGTTTGGGGTCATCCACTATGGAGTTCCCAACATACCCTCCGGGTTCGCAAGAACAGCATCACAGGCCGTCAGCAATGTGTTGATGCCTTTGTTGCTGACCATCGGAGATGAAGGAGGACTTGAAAAACTGGTATGGCACCAGTTGAACATACGCAATGGTGTTTACCTTTTCAAGGGTTCACTCACCAATTTTCACCTCAGTCAACGCTTCAACCTGAAATATACCGACCTGAACCTGCTCATTGCAAGCCAGCGTTAAAACCAAAACAAGATCAGATGAAAGCGATCATACCAGTTGCGGGTGCCGGAACAAAGCTGAGGCCCCATACCTATACACAGCCAAAGGCCTTGATTCCTCTTGCAGGCAAGACCATTCTGAGCATCATCATTGATCAGCTTGCTGATGGCGGCATCAGGGACCTCATACTTGTGGTGGGTTATCTGGGTGACAAGATTCAGGATTATGCCAAGACACATTATCCCCACCTTAACATCACAATCATCCAGCAGAATGAACGAAAGGGGCTAGGACATGCAGTCTACCTGTGCAAAGAGGTTGTTGGCACTGATGAAGTAGTCATCGTATTGGGAGATACGATTTGTGAGTACAATGCAACAGAATTCTTGGCCAGTGAAGGATCGGTCCTTGGTGTAAAGAAAGTGGATGACCCCCGCGACTTCGGTGTGGCAGAAACAGATGAATCAGGCAATGTCATGCGGGTGATCGAGAAGCCACAGATACCGAGAACCAACAATGCCTTGGTGGGAATTTACAAGATCAAGGATACTGCAATGCTGTTTGATTGCCTTGGTACGATGATGAGCAAGACCAATACGGAGGGTGAAGAATTTGGTTTGACACCTGCTTTGGATTGCATGATTGCTGGTGGAACCCAATTCACCACTTTCAAGGTTTCCAATTGGTTTGATTGTGGCAAAAAGGAAACGCTGCTGGAAGGGAATGCCACCTTGTTGAAAAAGTGGGGCGGGGACCTACCCCAAGATCATTCATTTGAAAACACCATCATCATTCCGCCAGTGAGCATCGCTCCGGGTTGTCAGATCAAGAATTCCATCATCGGTCCAAATGTTTCCATTGGAGAGAAGACACTGATTCAGTATGCCATCGTCAAGGACTCTATTGTTGGAGCCTTTTCCAAGCTGTATGATGTAGTGCTTCACGATTCCCTTATCGGTTCTGATACTGAAATCAAGGGGGAGACGAGAACCCTTAACATTGGGGACAATACTGAAATTGACCTGGGTTGATCAGCTTCAGCTGATTTTTCCTACCATGTCGGATGGAACAACCCATGCATCAAATTCAGCTTCGGTCAGGTAGCCCAACTTTACTGCCATTTCTTTCAACGTTGTGCCTTCCTTGTGTGCCTTTTGTGCAATTTCAGCTGATTTGTAGTATCCAATCCTGGTATTGAGTGATGTGACCAACATCAATGAATTGTTGAGGTGCTTGTCTATATTGTCGTACAAAGGCTCTATGCCAATGGCACACTTGTTGTTGAAGCTTGTACATCCGTCTCCAATCAGTCTTGCACTGTGGAGAAAATTGTAAATCATCATGGGCTTGAAAACGTTCAATTCGAAGTGTCCGTTGGCTCCGCCGATGTTGATGGCCACATCGTTGCCCAGTACTTGTGCCGCAATCATGGTCAGTGCTTCACACTGAGTTGGATTTACTTTTCCCGGCATGATTGATGACCCGGGTTCATTGTCTGGAATAAAAAGTTCTCCTATGCCACTCCTGGGCCCGGATGAAAGCATGCGCACATCATTGGCTATTTTCATCAGGCTTACTGCTACCGTTTTGAGCGCACCATGTGCTTCAACAATGGCATCGTGTGCTGCAAGTGCCTCAAATTTATTTTCTGCGGTAACAAAGGGAAGTCCTGTCAGTGCTGCAATGTGTTTGGCAACCTGCACAGCATAATTTTCAGGCGTGTTGATACCTGTACCTACAGCAGTTCCTCCAAGTGCCAGTTCGGAAAGATGCTCCAGGGTGTTCTTGATGGCCTTGATGCCATGGTTGAGCTGTGAAACATAGCCACTGAATTCCTGTCCTACCGTCAAAGGTGTTGCATCCATGAAATGGGTTCTTCCAATTTTCACCACATGCATAAAGGCCTTGCTTTTTTCAGCAAGGGTATCCCTTAGCAATTCAATTCCTGGAAGCGTGACTTCCACCAGCATTTTATATGCAGCGATGTGCATGGCAGTGGGGAAGGTATCGTTGGACGATTGTGATTTGTTGACATCGTCGTTGGGGTGAAGGAATTTTTCCTTGTCACTCAACGATCCTCCTTTTTTTACATGGCCCCGGTAGGCAACGACTTCATTGACATTCATGTTGCTTTGGGTTCCACTTCCTGTTTGCCATACGACAAGCGGAAAACAGTCATTCAGTTTTCCTTCCAGGATTTCATCACATACCTCACCAATAAGCATTGACTTTTCTTCAGAAAGTACACCTGCCTCAAAGTTGGTGCGTGCGGCTGCCTTTTTCAGGTATGCAAACGCATGAATGATTTCCTTGGGCATTCTGTTGATGTCCTGGGCTATCTTGAAGTTGTCGATGCTGCGTTGGGTTTGGGCTCCAAAATAGGCATTGACAGGCACGTTTACCTCGCCCATTGTATCTTTTTCAATCCTGAATTCCATGTAGTTGATTTAGTGGGATAAAATTAATGAATGTTGCTCCATTAAAAGGACCTGTTTTTGCTGGTCCAGTCTTTGATGTAATCGGCGATGAGGGTGGAAGGTGTTCCTGGCGGGAAAAGCTTTCCAACACCCACGGATTCAAGCTCCAACATATCCGCTTCGGGTATAATTCCACCACCCGTCAGCAATACGTCGTGCATGTTTTTTGCCTTCATCAGTGCGATGATTCTCGGGAAAACAGTCATGTGCGCGCCCGATAAAATACTCACGCCAATGGCATCAACGTCTTCCTGCAGGGCGGCCTCTACCACCATCTCTGGGGTTTGTCTTAGCCCAGTATAAATCACCTCCATTCCTGCGTCCCTGAGTGATGTTGCAATTACTTTTGCACCCCTGTCATGCCCGTCCAATCCCACTTTTGCAATGAGCACGCGGAGGGGCCTGGTTTTGTGTTGATTTTCCATGTTCGGTTATTGTGCCAATAGCTTAAGGCTGTTTTCTATTCTCCGGGTGGTTGCCTGCTTTCCAATTTGATGCGCAATGTCAAATACAGTTGGACCGAACTTTGCTCCAACCAGCATGATGCGCAACGGAAGTTGCAGCTCTCCGGGTTTGATTCCGGCAAGGGCTGAAGCTTCTTTGAATGCGCTTTCTATGTTCGCCATTTCCCAACTTTCCATTGCATCGAGGGTAGCAATCCAATCCATGAAAAATGAATGTTTTTTTTGATCCCATTTCGACTGGACGGCCTCAATATCAATTTCTACAGGATCTTTAAAAAAATAGGAGAGTTGTGGAATAAAATCATTGATCAATTGGCATCTTTCTTTCACCATTGGGATAAGTCTTTCGAGCACCTCATCGTTGGCATGGATGCCATTTTTGTTCAAAATTTCTTTGACCAGCGGCAAGAGACGTGTTGTTTCGCTTCTTTTAATCCATTCCTGGTTGAACCATTTGGCCTTTTCAAAATCAAACTTTGCTCCACCCTTGTGGATGCGTTCGATGGAAAAACGCTCAACGAGTTGATCCAGGCCAAAGATCTCTTCACCTGTTCCATCATTCCAACCCAACATGGCCAGCATGTTGATGAATGCTTCTGGCAAGAACCCCATTTCCTTGAAGCCCCTGGTCAACTCATCAGATTTCGGATCTTTCCAGTCCATGGCAAAGACAGGAAAGCCCAGTCTGTCGCCATCTCTTTTGCTCAATTTTCCCTGGCCGTCCGGTTTGAGTATCAGTGGAAAGTGAGCCCATTCAGGCATGCTGTTTTTCCATCCCAAATAATCCCATAGCAACAGGTGTACAGGTGCTGAGGGAAGCCATTCCTCCCCCCTGAAGGCATGGGTGATGTCCATTGCATGATCGTCCACCACCACCGCAAGGTGATAAGTGGGCATCCCGTCGGCCTTGAGCAGCACCTTGTCATCCACCAAGTCCGTATTGAATGCTATTTCTCCCCTGATCATGTCGCGCAAAATGATTTCAGTAGCGCCAGGCATTTTGATGCGCACAACATGGGGTGTTCCCAGTTCCAACAATTCGTCTACCCTTTCTTTTGAAAGGGTGAGGGAGTTGTTCATCTTCATGCGAATCTTGCCGTCATATTGTGGGGATGGATTGGTTTCGGAGCGGAATGTTTCTCGCATTTTTTCCAGCTCTTCGGGAGTATCAAATGCATAGTAGGCAAACCCCTTTTCAATCAGCATTTCAGCATATTCTCTGTAGCTGCTTTTTCTTTCACTTTGCCGATAGGGTCCATAATTGCCTTCCTTGTGTGGACCCTCGTCAGGAGAAATGCCACACCATGCAAGGCAATCAACAATATATTGTTCTGCACCCGGAACAAAACGTCCTTGGTCGGTATCCTCAATCCTGAGAACGAATGTTCCTTTGTTTTTTTTGGCAAACAAATAATTGAATAAAGCAGTTCTGACCCCCCCGAGATGGAGACCTCCTGTGGGGCTGGGTGCAAAGCGTACCCTGATGTTTGATGCTGTCATGATGCAAAGATAAGCAGATAAGGCTGTAGGCAGCATGTCCTAAAATGATCCAACCGATAGCATGACCAGTGTGCAGCCTTCGATGGTTTCTATTCCTGCGGATGATGCCATTGCAAAAAAAGCGGGGTTCTCAGCACCAGGATTGAAGATGATCCGCTTGGGATGAAGCGAGAGCAGATAGGCCTCATATTCTTTTTGCCTGTCCTTGTTGAGGTATATGGTGATGGTGTCAATGCCTTCGTGCTGCTGTTTGGTATTGGCAACCTGAACTCCATCGATCTGGAAAACATCTCTTCCGATGGCTTCAACGGAATGTCCTGCTGCCAATAATTTTTTCACCGCCAAATGACTGTATTGGGCTGGGTTGGAGGATGCGCCAAGAACAAGTGTTTTTTTTATTGACATGGGTTTTACAAATAAAAAAAGCCGGTTGGAAACCGGCTTTAGGATGAAGGTATTGGTCAAACCAGCATGGTTACCGGATTCTCCATGTATTTTTTAAGGGTTTGCAGAAAACCTGCTCCAACCGCACCGTCGACACTCCTGTGGTCACAACTCAAAGTGAGTTTCATCATCTGTGTAGTGGTGAAACCTTCGCCTTTCTTGACCACGACTTCCTTGATCTTTCCAACAGCAAGGATACAGCTGTCTGGCGGATTGATGATCGCAGTGAATTCATCAATGTCCATCATTCCAAGGTTGGAAATGGTGAAAGTATTGCCAGTGAAATCTTGTGGTTGGATTTTCTTGTTCCTGGCCTTGTCATAAAGCTCCTTGGATTCGAGGGCTATTTGTGATAGGCTTTTCTGGTCTGCAAACCTCAACACAGGAACAATCAATCCTTCTGGAAGCGCAATGGCAGAGCCAATATGAACATGATCATAGGTTCTGATGAATTCTCCCATCCAACTGCTGTTCACAGCAGGGTGTTTTTTCAGGGCAAGGGCAGAGGCCTTGATGAGCATGTCCTGGAAAGATATTTTTGTAGGGCTGACCTCATTCATCTGTGCACGTGCCTTGATGGCATTGTCCATGCAGATCTCCATGGTCAGGTAGAAATGTGGTGCAGTGAACATGCTTTCACCCAACCTTCTTGCGATGGTCTTGCGCATGGAGGTAAGCTGTGTGTCTGTATATCCCTCTTGTCCTGCAACAATTGTTTTGACAGGCGAAGCTGCGGATGCAGCAGCAGTGGCTTCTGGAGCAGCCTTGAAATCATCCACGTCTTTTTTTATGATTCTTCCGCCATCACCAGAACCAGTAACCTTTGAAAGGTCTATTCCTTTGTCCTTTGCAAGTATTTTGGCCAAGGGAGATGCTTTCAGCCTTCCGTCACTGCTTTCAACAGTGTCATTTTGTGAACTTGTGCTGGCAGCAACTGTTGTTTGAGATGTGCGCTGTGCAGGGGCTGCAACAGGAGCAGCTGTTTGCGTATTGTTGTTCAGTGCAGCAAGGAGCCCTGAAATATCAGTGCCAGCTTTTCCCACTATTGCAATGATATCGTTGATCTTGGCGGACTCACCTTCCGGAACACCAATATGGAGCAGGGTTCCATCGGCATATCCCACCACTTCCATGGTGGCCTTATCGGTTTCCACATCAGCCAGGTTGTCGTCACTTTTGACTGCATCACCAACTTTTTTGTTCCATTGAACGATTTTACCGGCAGTCATTGTATCGCTCAACAGCGGCATGCGAATGACGGTTACACCCAATTGCTCCGGAGTTATGGATGGTGCCTGTTGAACAGGTGCTGGAGCCGCTGTTGCACCCGCTGGGGCTGGAGCAGGAGCTGATTGGACGGTCTCCGCAGCCAAATATCCCTGGATGTCTTCGCCCGGCTTGCCGACAATGGCAATGATTTCATTTATTTTGGCTGCTTCGCCTTCTTTGATGCCCACGTACAACAATGTCCCATCAGCATAGCCTACCACTTCCATGGTAGCCTTGTCCGTTTCCACATCTGCCAATACATCATCACATTTAACAGTATCGCCTACATTCTTGTTCCATTTGACGATCTTGCCTTCGGTCATTGTATCGCTGAGGAGAGGCATCCTGATCACTTCGGCCATGTCCTGAATATGTTAAGGTTATAAAAGAATTTGAAGGCCGAAATTACGGCAAAATGGGGAAATCAGCACGCCTGATTGCAAAGATTTGCCCATTGCTTTAGTAATCAAGGTCAAGATTGAGCTGATCCCGCATTTCTTTGACGATGGGATAGCGTTCAATCATCTTGAAATATTGATCCCGAAGAGAGAGTGGTTGTTCTATTCCCACTTCTTCGATGTCAGCGGCAGGGTTCAGCTGAACCTGAAACTGGACTTTTGGATTGTTGAAAAAATCCTGCATGTGGATGAGCAATCCAACTTTCTCACTTTCTATGAATTGTTGTTGAATCCTGCTGTCTGCATGGATTTCAAAAACACATTCATCGATGATATTGACCTTTGCCATCTTGAGGTTGCTCAGGCTTGTTACCTGGTTGTTTTCCTGTAATTTTTGCAAATATGTATTCCAGGCTTCTGCAAGCAGTGTTTCATTCAATACATGCACCGGGGCAAGGTCTTGCTTTCTGTTTTGAATCTGTTCCCTGATTTTTTTCAACGACCCGATTCCTCCCGAACTGAGCGCAGTGGGCGTATCGACAGCGGTTGAGCCATGGGGCAGCTTTTGTTGAAGAGGTTGTTTTGGGGGAGTTGCAAGTTGCTCCAGCTGATCAGGCAATTTTACCTTCGCTGTTTCAACGATCAGCTTTGCCCCCGGCCTTGGTTTTTGGGCCACAAAGCTGATTTGTTTAAATGCTACTGGTTTGATGTCGTCAATGTGTTTTTTTTTTACAGCGCCGTCTTCTTCAACAAGGGTAACTGCCTGCTTAAGGTGTGTCAGTCTGATGAGATGGAATTCAACATGCAATTTTTTATTCCTTGCCTGTTTGAATCCAATTTCAGCATCATTCAGGATATTGAGCGCACCAATCATGTAGGCCGGTGATATGGTTGATGCTGCAGCAATGTAACGGTTTCTGAATCCTTCCACCACCTGGAGCAGGTTGATGGACCTGGGGTCTCGACTGACCAGGAGGTTCCTGAAAAACTCAGACAGGTTGTTCAGTACCATGTCTCCCTCAAAGCCTTTTTTGTCGATTTCATCGTAGGTTGTCAAGACGCCCGGGAGGTCCTCATTGTCCAACAGCTCCAGCAATTTGAAGTAATAGTCTTCGTCCAGTAAATTGAGGTGTTCAAGGGTATTGCTGTACGTAAGGTTGGCATTTGTGAAACTTACGATCTTGTCCAATATGCTCAGTGCATCTCGCATACAGCCATCACTTTTTTGGGCGATGACCTGGAGGGCTGCGGGTTCCGCATTGATGCTTTCCTTGGCTGCAATCTCATCCAAGTGCGCTGAAATGTCGGATGGGGTAATGCGCTTAAAATCAAATATCTGACACCTGGAGAGGATGGTGGGGAGGATCTTGTGCTTTTCAGTGGTGGCAAGGATGAAAATGGCATGTGCGGGTGGTTCTTCCAGTGTCTTCAGGAACGCATTGAATGCATTCGCACTGAGCATATGCACCTCATCGATGATGTATATCTTGTATTTACCAGCCTGGGGTGCAAAGCGAACCTGCTCGATCAGGTCCCTGATATCGTCTACTGAATTGTTGCTCGCTGCATCCAATTCGTGGATATTGAATGAGGCCCCGTTGTTGAAAGACTGGCAAGAATTGCATTTGTCGCAGGCTTCACCATCTTTGCCAAGGTTTTCGCAATTGATGGTCTTGGCCAGGATCCTGGCACAGGTGGTTTTCCCTACACCCCTTGGCCCACAGAACAGGAAAGCATGTGCAAGATGCTGCTGGAGAATGGCATTTTTAAGGGTAGTGGTGATGTGGGATTGACCCACTACTGTCGAAAAATGCTGTGGTCTGTATTTTCTTGCTGAAACAACAAAGTTTTCCATTGGGTGCAATTTAAGGAAAATGGTTTAGGGCCATATCGCTTTGGGCTTTATTCGGTTTAGATTTTTTGAAGTAATTTAGAAGGACAAAAATCTGTAACCCCTCATCCCTCACCCTTATTCCCTCATCCCTCACCCCTCACCCCTCATCCCTCATCCCCATGACCCAATACATCCTATCCCTGGACCAAGGAACCACCAGCTCACGTGCAATCTTGTTTGATGTCAATGGCGCAATTGCTGCTGTTGCGCAAAAGGAATTTACCCAATATTTTCCCCAGCCAGGATGGGTGGAACATGACCCCATGGAGATTTGGGTCAGCCAGGCATCTGTTGCGAAGGAAGTCATGCTTAAACTTGGTCTCAAACCCGCAGACATTGCCGCAATTGGCATCACCAACCAGCGGGAGACCACCTTGGTATGGGACAGGAAAACAGGCGAACCCTTGTACAATGCAATCGTATGGCAAGACAGACGTACCGCAGCATATTGCGACCAACTGAAAAAAGAAGGCAAGGCAGACCTCATCAAGGAAAAGACAGGCTTGGTATTGGATGCTTATTTTTCAGGAACAAAGCTGAAATGGATGCTTGATACAGTGCCAGGAGCAAGGGAGAGGGCAGAAAAGGGTGAGTTGGCTTTTGGTACTGTTGATACCTGGTTGTTGTGGAAACTCACTGAAGGAAAAGTACACGCCACAGATGTGAGCAATGCGTCCAGGACCATGATGTTTGACCTGCAGAAGTTGGATTGGGATGAAGAACTCCTTCAACTCTTGAACATACCAAGGGCAGTGCTTCCTCTTGTTAAAAGCAACAGTGAAATTTATGGATACGCGACTGCCATTGGCATGCCAGAGATTCCAGTTGCCGGTATGGCTGGGGACCAGCAATCTGCCTTGTTTGGGCAAATGTGCACCAGGGGTGGCATGGTAAAAAACACCTATGGAACAGGTTGTTTCATGCTCATGAATACCGGATCAGCTGTTGTCAAATCCAACAATAATTTGCTTACTACAGTTGCATGGCAAATCAATGGCAAGACCAGCTATGCACTGGAAGGAAGTGTTTTCATCGCAGGTGCTGCAGTACAGTGGTTGCGCGATGGGCTCAAGGTCATTCGCCATTCAGCAGATGTGCAAGCGCTTGCATCTTCAGTGGAAAGCGCAGCAGGTGTCGTTGTTGTTCCAGCATTTTCAGGGTTAGGGGCACCGCATTGGAATCCATACGCACGTGGTACTGTCTTTGGCATCACCCGTGGCACCACGGATGCACATATCGCCAGGGCAACATTGGAAAGCATTGCTTACCAAACACATGATGTTTTGAAGGCCATGGAAGTTGATGCCGGACTGCCCATTGTGGAACTCCGTGTAGATGGGGGCGCCACCGTCAATGACTTGCTCATGCAATTTCAGTCGGATATCCTGTCCGTCAAGGTCCTGAGGCCGGCAGTAGTGGAGACTACTGCGCTGGGGGCAGCGTACCTGGCAGGTCTTGCAGTTGGTTTTTGGGGAAGCATTGAGGAGATTTCATCACAATGGAAAGTTGCTGGTCATTTTACACCTTCCATGGACGATGCAGAAAAAATGAACCATATCCGCAACTGGCAGCGGGCTGTAAAAGCAGTGCTTGCATGGTCGAATGACCCCAATTGACATTAACGTTACAAGACATACATTTGAAAAGAGACACTGCCATTGGCAAATTGAAGTCAGAGGGGGAATGGGATATCCTTGTGATTGGAGGAGGCGCTACAGGCCTGGGTGCTGCTGTTGATGCGTCCCAGCGCGGATTCAAGGTGTTGCTCTTGGAAAAAAATGATTTCGCAAAGGGTACGTCCAGCAGGAGTACCAAGCTTGTTCATGGGGGTGTCCGCTACCTTGCCCAGGGCAATATTAAATTGGTGGTTGAAGCACTTCGGGAAAGGAGTTTTTTATTGGCCAATGCCCCACACCTCACGCGGGTACAACAATTCATCATTCCCGCCTATTCATTGTTCGAAAAATGGTTTTATGGCATAGGTCTTTTTCTGTACGACCTCTTGGCGCGGCGGCACAGCATTGGCCATCCCCGGGTTCTGGGTAAAAAAGCTGTGATAAAACGATTGCCAACCCTCAATAAACAAGGCCTCAAGGGTGGTGTTGTTTATGCAGATGGCCAATTTGATGACGCAAGACTGGCAATGGCCCTGGCAAGGACGGCAAGCGACCTTGGTGGCACCTTGTTGAACCATTTTAATGTTACAGGACTCCTCAAGGAAAATGGAAAACTGATTGGTGTGACTGCACAAGATGAGCTGGATAAAGCAGTGTATCATTTGAAGGCCAAGGTTGTGGTCAATGCAACAGGTGTATTTGTAGACAGTATTCTTGACTTGGATGACCCGACATCAACAGCTGCAGTGATGCCTTCTCAGGGGGTTCACCTGGTGGTAGGGAAGCATTTTTTCCCTGGCGACACAGCACTGATGATTCCCAAAACAAAGGATGGAAGGGTTTTGTTTGCATTGCCCTGGAACAACGCAGTGGTCATTGGAACCACTGATACCCCGATGGATCAGATTGTTGAAGAACCCGTTGCAAGGGACGAGGAAATTGATTTTATCATTGCGCATTTCAATGCGTTTAACGAGAAAAAGATTGACCGGTCTGATTTGGTGTCGGTCTTTGCGGGCTTGCGTCCGTTGGTGAAGACGTCCAACAAAAGCAATACTGCACTGGCTTCCCGGGACCATACCATTTTGGTATCTTCCAGCAACCTGGTAACAATTACGGGTGGAAAATGGACCACATACAGAAAGATGGCCAAGGATGCAGTCAACAATGCGGCATTTGTTGCGAAATTGCCGGTGGTCAAATGTGGCACAAGAAAGTTGCGTTTGCATGGCTATGCACCTCTGGTGAAGTATGGTAGCCCGTTTTCAGCCTATGGAACTGATGCTGCATGGATCAAAAAAATGATTTCTGACGCACCTGGATTGGCAGAACGCATTCATCCGGCATTCGATTACTGCAAAGCAGAACTTGTTTGGGCTGTTGAAAATGAAATGGCGATGACCATTGAGGATGTACTTGCAAGGAGGTCGCGCATGTTGTTTTTGGATGCAAGGGCCGCCATTGGCTCAGCAGAATTGGTTGCAAAAATGATGGCGGAATTGCTGCAGAAAGATGAGGCATGGAAGACCGATCAGGTAATGCGATTTTGTGAAATGGCAGAACAGTACCTTGGGTGAGTGCAGGAACCTAAAATTCCTTATTTTACGCACAAATACATTCACATGACTCCATTTATTGCTGAACTCACCGGGACAGCTGTACTCATCACATTGGGATCTGGTGTGGTGGCCAACGTACTGCTGGACAAGACAAAGGGCAACAATTCAGGTTTGATTGTTATCGCCTTTGCCTGGGCAATTGCTGTTTTTGTTGGGGTATATATTTCTGCAGATACCAGCGGTGCGCACCTGAATCCAGCAGTGACCATCGGTCTGGCAGTCGCGGGCAAATTCAGTTGGGCTGAAGTGCCTTCATATCTCTTGGCACAACTCATGGGTGCATTCATTGGGGCGGTTCTTGCATGGCTCACCTACAAGGATCATTATGATGCAACAAAAGATCCATCCTTGTTGTTGGCCACCTTTTCAACCGGACCTGCCATCAGGAACCCTTTGAGCAATTTGATCACAGAGACCCTTGCCACTTTCGTCTTCATGCTGTCCATATTTTTCATCCAAAAGGGTGAAGTCAGGCTGGGCGCTTTGGATGCTCTTCCGGTTTCTTTGTTGGTTTTGGGGATAGGCTTGAGCATGGGGGGGCCAACAGGGTACGCCATCAACCCCGCCCGCGACCTGGGTCCCAGGATTGCGCACGCAATGTTGCCGATACCCCACAAGGGGGGGAGTGACTGGAAATATGCACACATTCCGGTGGTTGGACCAGTACTTGGCGCTGTATTGGCGGCACTCCTTTATAGCTGGCTTTGAGCCATTTTAAGGAATATGAGAAAATTCTTGCACGCAATTTTTCTAATCATCCCATCCTGCTTACCTTTGCGGCCGGAAATCGACTTTTATCCAAAATAAACAATAATCATGTCCAGCAGAGGTAAAATCAAACAGGTGATCGGCGCGGTCGTTGACGTACAATTTGAAGGTCAACTCCCTGAGATCTACAATGCCCTTGAACTTAACAAGGAAAACGGCGATAAGCTTGTAATGGAGGTGCAACAGCATCTTGGTGAAGACAGTGTGAGGTGTGTTGCCATGGACGGAACGGAAGGGCTTGTAAGGGGTACAGAAGTTCTGGACACCGGCAAGGCCATTTCAATGCCAGTTGGCGCAGCCATCAATGGCCGACTTTTCAACGTTACAGGAGATCCAATTGATGGATTGCCTGCAGTATCAAAGGAAAATGGCAGGGCCATTCATGCCAAGCCTCCCCGTTTTGAAGACTTGAGCACTGCATCTGAAATACTTTTCACAGGTATCAAGGTAATCGATCTTATCGAGCCTTATGCCAAGGGGGGAAAGATCGGGTTGTTTGGAGGTGCTGGTGTGGGCAAGACAGTACTGATACAGGAATTGATCAACAATATCGCAAAAGGGTATGGTGGTCTTTCGGTATTTGCCGGTGTGGGAGAGCGTACCAGAGAAGGGAATGACCTGTTGAGAGAAATGATCGAGGCTGGAATCATGCAATATGGCGATGATTTCAAGCACAGCATGGAAGAAGGTGGATGGGACCTGGACAAGGTAGACATGGAAGGCCTGAAGGATTCAAAAGCAACTTTTGTCTTCGGCCAGATGAACGAGCCTCCTGGGGCCCGTGCCAGGGTTGCCTTGAGCGGTTTGACCATTGCAGAATATTTCCGTGATGGTGATGGTGAAGGAAAGGGAAAAGACATCCTCTTCTTTGTGGACAACATCTTCCGTTTTACACAGGCAGGTTCTGAAGTATCAGCCCTTTTGGGAAGGATGCCTTCGGCGGTGGGTTATCAACCAACCCTTGCTACTGAAATGGGATTGATGCAAGAACGCATCACCTCCACAAGGAATGGTTCAATAACTTCTGTTCAGGCGGTTTATGTTCCTGCGGATGACCTTACAGATCCGGCTCCTGCAACCACATTTGCCCACCTTGATGCAACCACGGTATTGAGCCGTAAGATTGCGGATTTGGGTATTTATCCAGCAGTGGATCCGTTGGATTCCACCTCAAGGATCCTGACGCCAAACATTGTTGGTGAAGCCCATTATTCCTGTGCAAACAGGGTCAAATTGATTCTTCAGCGCTACAAGGAGCTGCAAGACATCATTGCCATCCTGGGTATGGATGAACTGAGTGACGAAGACAAGCTTACGGTGTCCCGTGCAAGAAGGGTACAGCGCTTCCTCAGCCAGCCCTTCCACGTAGCAGAACAGTTCACTGGCTTGAAAGGTGTATTTGTAGGCATTGAAGATACAATTCGTGGTTTCAACATGATCATGGATGGTGAAGTGGATGAGTATCCTGAGGCTGCTTTCAACCTGGTTGGAACCATTGAAGATGCCATAGAGAAGGGCAAGAAAATGATGGCTGCTGCGAAAGGATAACCATTTCTAACAATAAGACAAGCACATGCAGGTAGAGATATTGACGCCAGAAAAGAAATTGTTCGCAGGAGATGTCTATGGGGTTCAGCTCCCCGGCGTCAGCGGATCATTTGAAGTCTTGGAAAAACATGCACCCATTGTAAGCGCCCTGGGATCAGGCATTGTAAAAATATTGCTCGATAAAGCGGGCAAAAGCAATGGATACAGCATATCAGGGGGATTCATTGAAGTCCTGGACAACAAAGTGTCGGTATTGGTGGAAGGTGCAACAGCACTGTAACCCATCTGCAAAAACGCATACCAAAAGGGGACCATCAGGTCCCTTTTTTTATCACAACAGCGCATTTGTAAACCATGCCCAGAGTTGCCATTTCCTTGTATTTTTTCTTCTCAGGCCTGGTCTTTTCCAGTTGGGCATCCAGGATTCCAGATGTCAAGGACCTGTTTGGACTGAATGAGGCTGAACTGGGTGCCATGCTTTTCATGTTGCCGTTGGGGTCTTTACTGACCATGCCCATCGCTGGGTGGGTGGTACATCGTTTGGGAAGCAAAATAATTTCAGTGGCTGCCTTGTTCTTGTATGCAGTTGTACTTTATTCCATATCAATGGCCAACACGGTTTCAAGCATTTCTCTCTTGCTTTTCTTTTTTGGTGTCATTGGAAATTTTACCAATATCGCCATGAATACCCAAGGCATTTCCATGCAGCATGCGCTTGGGAGGCCAATTTTATCAGGATTGCATGCCATGTGGAGCCTTGGCGTTTTTCTAGCGGCGGGAATAAGTGGATGGACAATGTCTGCCGGCCACTCCATTCAAACGCATTTTGCCATTATCTCCATTTCTACCACCATCATCGCTATTTGTTTTTCATTTTTCCTGGTCAAGGATTATGCTACGGATGCAGTGATGCAGAAGGTGTTTACCCTCCCCAACAAAAGTTTGTTGTTGTTGGGAATATTGTGTTTTTGTGTTGCCATGGCAGAAGGGGCAATGGCCGATTGGAGCTCGCTTTATTATCGGCAAGTTGTTCATCAGTTGAACAAAGTGAGTACGCTTGGCTATACAGCCTTCGCCCTTTGTATGGCACTGGGAAGGTTTTTCGGAGACAGGCTTCTCCAATCATTCAGCCATTCATTTGTATTGAAACTCAATGGCATGCTGATTTTGGCAGGCATGACCGTGGCGCTTTCATATCCCACTCCAATCGTTGTAATCGTAGGATTTGCATTGGTAGGTTTTGGCGTGTCTTCCGTGATACCGCTTGTGTACATGTTGTCTGCGAAAAGCAAATCCATGGCACCTTCTGCAGCCATTGCTGCGGTGAGCAGCATAGGATTTTCCGGATTTCTTTTTGGACCTCCACTCATTGGTTTTATTGCACAAGAAACCGGACTAAGGATTGCGCTTTCTATTGTTGCTTTTCTAGGTTTGATGATTTGGGTGCTTTCTCTTCGGGTCAGAACGGACAACATCAATTGAATGAGGGGTCCAATGGGTAGTTGATCATTGCGGTGAAATCATTACCCAGTTGTCTGACAGCATCTTTCCAGACAAGGCTTGGATTTTCATGGAATACGAGTTCTTCCATTGCTGGTATTGAAAGCCAGCTTTTTTCTTTCATTTCCTGTTTCAGTTGCCCTGCCTCCCAGCCAGAATAACCAATGAAAAAGCGTATGGCATCGTTGCCCACAAGTCCGCTGTTGATGAGGTATTTTGCCGCTTCAAGGTCACCACCCCAATAAATGTTTTCAGCAATTTTTTTACCTCCGGGGATTTGGGAGGGCAGCCTGTGCAGAAAGTGCATATGATCCAAACCCACAGGCCCTCCTTCAAACAAAGGGATTTCATGGTTGCCGATTCCTTCAAGATAGTTGGCAGCAATGTCATCGATGGTTCTGTTGATGGCAATTCCAAAGCTTCCGGTTGCCTCGTGTTCACAAAGCAATACAACAGCCCGCTGAAAGTTTGGGTCTTTCAGAAATGGTTCTGCAATGAGTAGCATACCCCTTTCAATGCTGTTCATAAACCTAAGTTAAATAAACTACCAATATGTAACTTCATGGTTGGCTCAACTTATTTTTGTTTATTCATGAAGCGCATATTTACCCTTATCACAGTACTCATCACCATTTCACTGGTAGGAATCATTGTCATACAATATTCCTGGTTGAAAAATGTTGTGGCCATCCGCAAGGAACAGGTAAGGTTCAAGGTCCAGGAAGTGGAGTACGAGGTAGTAGAATCATTGGTAGAAGAAAAAATGCGCATGGCACCGGCATTGCCCATTGAAGCTTTGCCAAAGGAAAACCAGGAACAGTTGCTGAAAATGCTTCATCCACAAACCCTGGCAGAACGGTTTACGGTTGAAGAAATCAGGAAAATAATTGAAAAATCATTTGAATCCAATGGATTGAAAGGGGCTCATTTTCAGTTTGCAGTATTGTCCAATGTCAACGGCAGTGGGCCAGACCTGCAGACACCTGATTACATGAAGTTGTATGATATCGGTACAAAAGATACAACCAACTATTCTATCCACAGTTGGCCATTGGTAAACTTGTCTGGAGAGCAGGAAATGGTTTTTTTGCCTGATGAAACCCTGATTCTCATTACTTATGGAATGCAGGATTTTGTGCTGCGTTCCGTGGGTTGGGTCATACTTGCCGCGCTTCTTTTCACGCTCATCATCATTGCTGCATTTTATGTAACGGTCAGGACCATTCTGACGCAAAAAAAGCTGAGTGAGATGAAGACGGATTTCATCAACAACATGACACACGAATTGCGTACACCCCTTGCAACCATTGCCATTGCTGTTGATACCCTGAAAAATGAAAAAATAATTGGCAACCGCGAGCAGTTGCTTTCTATCGGTCAGATCATCAAAGCCGAAAACAACAGAATGAATGTTCAGGTAGAACAGATTTTGCAGGCTGCACAATTGGACATCAACCAGGTATTGAAAGACAAACAAATGCTCCATCTTCATGAAGTGCTGCACAAATTGGAAGACAAGTTTGCCTTGCAAGTGGCAGAAAAAAATGCTACAGTTGCATATGCACTGCATGCTGAAAATGACAAGGTGATGGGCCATCCGGTACATTTTGTGAACATGATCAGCAACCTCATTGATAATGCCTTGAAATATGCAAAAGAAGATGTAGCCCCCATCATCACCATTACCACCAAAAACCAGAAGAATACCATTGTATTAACTGTCGAGGACAATGGCATTGGAATGAGCAGGGAAACAGTGTCTCGTATTTTTGATAAATTTTACCGTGCACATTCAGGTAACATCCACAATGTAAAGGGTTTTGGGCTTGGCCTCAATTACACGCGAAAGATGGTGGAAGCACATGATGGCACCATTGCTGTTCAAAGTGAACCAGGTAGGGGAAGTACGTTCACCGTTACTTTGCCCTTGTGTTGATCACGCTGTTTCTTCGATGAAAAGCAGTGATCCATCCCCATAGCTCAAAAACCTGTATCCCTCCTCCAGTGCTGCCGCATACATGCTTCTCCATTCATCACCCATGATGGCTGCAATGATCAGCAACAATGTGGATTGGGGTTGGTGAAAATTGGTAATCAGGGCCGTCGCCACTTTGAAGGAATAGCCCGGAGCAATGCATATTCCGGTATAGCCCTGTACCATTGAAATGTTTTTTACCAACATTTTTTCTTTGAGGGCATTGAAAGCGATGTGCCTGGAGGGCAGCTTTTCCTTGTACATGTCAAGGTGCTCCCATTGTCCAATGTGTTGATGGGATGAAAGATCATGGTGCTCATTTTCCATGGCTTTTACGGCAATCCAGTAAAGGCTTTCCAATGTCCTCAGCGATGTTGTTCCCACAACAATTATCTTTTTTTCTGCATCTGCCAATTGGCTGATCAAGCCAATGTCTGCCTGGAAAAATTCTTCATGCATGCTGTGGTCGCTGATGACTGCAGCTGTCACGGGTTTGAATGTTCCTGCACCTACATGAAGGGTCACGAATCCATGTGAAATCTTTTGTTCCGACAGCGCATTGATCAGGCTTTCTGTAAAATGAAGTCCTGCCGTGGGTGCTGCAACTGATCCTTCCAGTGCTGCAAATACCGTTTGGTATCTTTCTTTGTCTTCTGCATTTGCCTCTCTTTTGATGTAGGGCGGAAGTGGAATCATTCCGGCAGTTGAAATGATGGATTCAAAATTCTTTTCACTGTTCCAGGAAAAATTGATCAGGAATGAATCGTCTTGTTTTCCAACGCATTTGGCATACAACATATTATTTTCCTGATCCAGAACAGTGTTCAGTATTTCACTGTTCTTCCATTTTTTAGCACCCCCGACAAGACATTTCCAAGTGGTGCTTTCAGTGTGGTGAAGACAAGCATAGTTGCCATCTGCAGGTTCAAGGAGAAAGATTTCAATCTCCCCGCCAGTTGATTTCCTGAACTTCATTCTTGCTGCAATGACCCTGGTGTTGTTGAACACCAAATGTGCATTTGCTGGAAGAAGTTTGGGAAGATTCTTATACCATTCATGCACCAGTTCATTGTTTTTTCTCAACAACAACCGGGATGCATCCCTTTCTGCTTCAGGTGCCATTGCAATTCGGTCACTTGGCAGGTCATACTGGAAAGCTGCCATTTCGATATGGGGGATTGGGGTTGCTTTTTTCATTTATTCACATGTAATTCACAGGTAATCCACATCTATCTTGGGGCTATCCACAGCGTAAGGGGTAAAAACACCTGAAAGCCTTTGCTGTATTGGCTTTTGGCTGTGCATAAATATAGCATCTCAAATCAGTGTTTGAAAGTGGGAAATTGTGTTAATTTGTGTCATTAAATGTTATTTTTCTTCTAAAACAGCGTAAATGGTCGGATTCATAGGCGAATATGAGGCTACCCTCGATAGCAAAGGTAGGTTTCTTCTGCCGGCAGGCATAAAAAAACAGCTGCCGGAAGCCGAAGAACCTGTGTTTGTTATCAACAGGGGCTTTGAGAAATGCCTTACCGTTTATCCAATGCAGAGTTGGAAGCCGATTTACGAGAACATCAGTGCGCTCAATGATTTTGATCCCAAGGTCCGTGAGTTCAGGCGTTATTTTTTAAATGGGGCCACACAGATTGAGCTGGACAGTGCTGGAAGAATGTTGTTGCCGAAAAGCCTGATGGAGCATGCTGGTCTTGAAAAAGACATTGTGTTGGTTTCGGCAATGAACAAGTTGGAGATATGGGATAAAAACAAATATCAGCAGTTCTTTGACAATTTTTCTCCCGAGTCCTTCAGTGGCCTGGCTGCTGAAGTGATGGCAAGGAAAGTTCAACCGTGAAAAAAGGAGTATAATCATGAATGAAACGCATAACATGGATGAGGTGGCTGAACATGCGGTACAAGCCTATCACATCCCTGTCATGCTGAAGGAGGCGGTTGATGGCCTGAACATCAATCCTTCCGGAACATATGTTGATTGTACGTATGGGGGTGGTGGACATTCGTTGGAAATTCTCTCTAGGCTCAATGCCTCAGGTCGGTTGTTTGCCTTTGATCAAGATGAGGATGCAAAAGCCAACCTGGTCGAAGATGCTCGCCTGGTTTTCATCCCCCACAATTTTCGTCACTTGGCCAGGTTTCTTCGTTTACATGGCATTTCAGAAGTTGATGGAATTTTGGCAGATCTCGGCGTCAGCAGTCACCAATTCAACAAGGCATCGAGAGGTTTCTCCATTCGCTTTGATGCACCATTGGACATGCGGATGGATCAATCTGGCGCATTGACTGCAGCAGATTTCCTTCAACAATCTTCTCCAGAAGCCCTTCAGCTGGTTTTTCAGGAATATGGTGAGGTGACAAATGCAAAGACCCTGGCTTTGCTTCTTTGTGAGCACTGTAAAAAGAGCCAAATCCGAACCATCAACGAATTGAAGGCCGTGATGGCTCCGGTGGTAAAGGGAAATCCCAAAAAATATTTTGCCCAGGTTTTTCAGGCACTGAGGATTGCAGTAAACGATGAACTGGCAGCATTGAAGGACCTGATGGTTCAGTCTGCAGCACTGATCAGGCCGGGGGGCAGAATGGCGGTGATTACCTTTCATAGCATAGAGGATAGGATTGTGAAGCAGTTTTTCAAGTCGGGAGATGAGGATATGCGGGCGGTTGATCCAGTATATGGTACAAGAAAAGACATTCCCTTCGAACCACTCAATAAAAAGCCGATTGAGCCTTCAGAAGAGGAAATCAGGAACAACCCAAGGTCGAGAAGTGCAAGGCTGAGGGTTGGAATTAGAAAATAAAAAACAGGGTCGAATGAAAGTCAAAAAGAATGATGGCAAATGGTTTTTTATCAACCAGGTATGGTTGGTGAAAAATGTTCCATTTTTTCTTTTTCTCTCTGCACTGGCCGTGGCGTATATCTACAACGGGCATCATGCTGAAAGGGCTATCAAGGACATCAACCGGACGACAAAAGAATTGAAGGATTTGCAGTATGAATTCAAGATGGTAAGAAAGGATTGGATGTTCATGACAAAACAATCTGAGGTAGTGAAATCGGTTGCAGTTTCTGGGATAAAGGAAATTCTTGAGCCTCCTGTAGCACTGATTGATTCATCAAATAAAACGCAGACAAAAGCGAAGTAGGAATTGGAGACAAAAAAAGACATATTGTGGCGCAGTTACCTGATGTACATGCTCATGCTTGTCTTGGGCATTTGTATATTCTGTAAAGCCTTGTTCATTCAGCGTGCAGAAGGTGCTTATTGGATGTCGCTCAGCGACAGCCTGCATCTTGAGTACCGCGAGATGGACGCTGAGCGGGGAACAATTTACAGTGAAGATGGCAGGATGCTGAGCAGCTCTATTCCGTTTTTTGACATTTACCTCGATTTTGGAGCAGAAGGTGTACAGGAAAAAAATGGTGCTAAATTCAAAAAGGCATTGGACAGTCTTTCTATCCAGCTTTCTGACATATTGGGTGGTGGAACACCGGGCTCTTACAAGCATGAACTGTTGGGCGTCTTCAACCGTGAAGACCGTTATCACCTGTTGAAGAAAAATATTGATTTCAAACAGTATCAACAGCTGAGAAACATCAGCTTTATCAAGACAAACAGAAACAAGAACGGTTTTATCTTTATCGAGAAGGAAAAAAGAATGGCACCATTTGGTTTGCTGGCCAACAGGACGATTGGCTTATCCCGCGAGTATGTGGATTCTACGGGAAGACTGATCAGCAAGAATGTTGGGCTGGAAAAGACCTATGATAGCCTGCTGAAGGGGGTTACAGGCAAGCGTTTGGTAAGGAGAATTGCAGGTGGTGCTTTTGTTCCGGTTGAAGGATCTGAGATTGAGCCTGAAAATGGGAAGGATATCATCACCACAATCGACATCAATATACAAGATGTTGCTGAGCAGGCGCTTTTGAACATGATGCAGTCCAATGAGTGCTTGAATGGTACCTGTATTGTAATGGAAGTCAAGACTGGTAAAATCAAGGCCATTGCAAATCTTGGAAGACAGCAAGATGGTTCCTATGCCGAAGACATGAATTATGCCATCACCCGTTCTGAACCCGGTTCAACATTTAAGCTGGTTACAATGTTGGCTGCTCTTGAAGATCAATACATCAACTTGAACAGTCCGGTCAATTTGGAAGGTGGAAAGTGGGATTTCGGCGGAAGAACAGTTTGGGACAGTGAAAGACACTCCCATACAATGGTTACTTACAAGCGGGCATTTGAGTTGAGTTCAAATGTGGGAATGGCCAAACTTGCAGTAAACCACTACAATAAAAATCCAAGAAAATTCATATCGCATCTTCAAAGGTTGAACCTTCACAAGCCTTCTGGCATTGAATTGCTGGGTGAATCTGTTTCCATGATACCCAACCCCAGCGGAAAAAACTGGAGCAATGTAACCCTTCCCTGGATGAGTTTTGGGTACAATATTTCAATAAGTCCTTTGCAGACGCTGATGGTGTATAACGCTGTTGCCAACAATGGGAAAATGCTCAAACCCTATTTGGTCAATGCCATCATGAAAGATGGAAAGGCGATACAGGAATTCAAACCATCGGTGCTTCGCGACTCCATTTGCAGCAAATCCACTTTGTTGCAAGTAAAATCCTGTCTTGAGGGGGTTGTATTGGCGGGAACTGCAAAGAGCATGCGGAACCAATTCTATTCATTGGCAGGAAAAACAGGAACGGCGCAGGTCGCGAATGGAAACAAAGGGTATACTGACCATATCTACCAATCGTCTTTTGCAGGATATTTTCCCGCCGACAATCCCAAATACTCCTGTATTGTGGTGATCAAAAACAAACCATTTGCACAGAAATATTATGGTGCACTTGTTGCCGGCCCGGTGTTCACTGAAATCGCAAACAAGTTGTTTACGGTCGATGCTGATCTCTATGCCAGCTATCGACATCCACAATTTGCAGACAGCAGCAAGACTGAGTGGATTGGATCTTCCAATGATTTCAAAACCATCGCCAAAGGAATCGGAAAGCAGTTGGTCAGTGTTGGAAACAAAGGAGAATGGAGCAAAGTGACCACAAGTGAAAAAAAATTGGCATCAAGCAGTTGGAGTGTAGAGCGTGGGAACATGCCTGACCTGAAAGGCTTTGGCTTGAAGGATGCTTTGGAATTGCTGGAGCGTCAGCAATTACAGGTGATTGCTACAGGAAAGGGCAAGGTCCTTGCACAATCCATCCCTGCCGGTACAGTTGTTCAAAAAGGGCAAACCGTTTATTTGAATCTTGGTCAAACAACCGAATGATGCGCATGCAATTGTTGCAAGACATATTATACAAGGTGAGGATCCGGTCATTGGCAGGAAGAACTGATGTGTTCATCAGTGATCTGCAGATTGACTCGAGGCTGGTTGGAAAGAACAGTTGTTTTATTGCCGTGAAGGGTACATCCCAAGATGGACATGATTACATTGGTCTCGCAATTGAAAATGGTGCAGTAGCCATTGTATGTGAAAATCTCCCATCTCTTTTGCATCCCGGTATACAATATGTTCAAACAGATGATGCTGCAAAAGCTGCAGGTATCATGGCACATGCATTCTATGGGGAACCAAGCCACCATCTGAAATTGGTAGGCATAACAGGAACCAATGGCAAGACAACTGTTGCAACACTTTTGTACAAATTGTTTACTTCACTTGATGCAAACTGTGGCCTGATATCCACTGTGAACAACATGATTGGTGAATTGGTTTTGCCATCCACCCATACAACCCCGGATGTGATTTCACTGAATATTTTGCTGAAGCGCATGGTGGATGCCGGTTGCAAATATGTATTTATGGAAGTGAGCAGCCACGCCATTCATCAGCAGCGAATTGCAGGGCTTGAATTTTCAGGTGGAATATTCACCAACATCACACATGATCACCTTGATTATCACAAGACTTTTGACGCATACATTAAGGTAAAACGTAATTTTTTTGATGGTCTTTCTTCATCAGCATTTGCAATATCCAACATGGACGACAGAAATGGAGCCATCATGTTGCAAAATACTGCTGCCGACAAGTTTTATTATAGTCTTCGGTCCATTGCAGACTTCAAAGGCAGGATCATCGATAACAGCATCAATGGTTTACAAATGCTGATCAATGAGCAGGAAGTGCATTTTAGGCTGATCGGTGAGTTCAATGCTTACAATTTACTTGCCGTATATGCAGCCGCAATCTGCTTGGGTGAAGACCGGCTGGACGTGCTCCAGGCCATGAGCAACGTTACAGGTGCAGAAGGTCGCTTTGATTATATGGTTTCACCAAAGCAGGGAATCATTGGCATTGTGGATTATGCCCATACCCCCGATGCACTGTTGAATGTACTCGCTACCATAAAAAAATTCCAAAAAGGAGGTGAACAGATCATCACTGTTGTGGGATGTGGTGGTGATCGCGACAAGTCAAAACGAAAGCTGATGGGAGCGGCAGCGGCTGAGTTCAGTACCCGTGCCATCTTTACCTCAGACAACCCCAGGAGTGAAGACCCATCGGCAATATTGAACGACATGCATGAGGGAGTAGACGCGTTGCTCTTGCGAAAAGTATTGGTGATTGAAGACAGGAAAGAGGCCATACGTACCGCCGTAATGATGGCAAGGGAAGAGGACATCATACTGGTTGCTGGCAAGGGTCATGAAAAGTACCAGGAAATCAAGGGGCAGCGGTTTTCGTTTGATGATAAGGATGTTCTTGTGAAGACTTTCAATGAATTAGACAAATAAAACGGCATGATTTATCAACTCTACCAATGGTTGCAAAGTGAACATCTTCGGTTTCCGGGGATGGGACTTTTTCAATTCATCACATTTCGGGCGATGATGGCTGTTTTGCTGTCGCTTTTCATCACAATGGTTTATGGCAAGAAAATCATCCAGTTTCTTCAGCAAATGCAGGTGGGTGAAAGTGTGAGGGAGCTTGGACTTCAGGGAGAGGAGCAAAAGAAAGGAACACCTACGATGGGAGGATTTATCATCTTGCTTGGAATATTGATACCAACACTTTTGTTTGCAAACCTTGACAAGGTGTACATCAAACTGTTGTTGTTGAGCACCATTTGGTTAGGGCTTGTTGGGTTTGTGGATGATTATTTGAAGCTCCGTGCAAAACGCATTGCACAAAAGCAAGGGACACCATACAAGAAAGGAGATAAGGATGGTCTTGCAGGATGGTTCAAGGTATTGGGGCAGGTTGGCTTGGGTATCATCATCAGTGCCACCCTACTTTTCAATGATCATGTGAAAGTGATGCGGGAATACAAAGGCAAGGTAAAACCTGCGAATGCGATTGAGGTGAAATACCAGGGTGTTTCTCGGTATTTTGTCAAGGCCAATGAACCCGTAACGACCATTCCTTTCATCAAGGACCATGAATTCAATTATGCAAAATTGCTCCCTGCTTCCTTGCGTGAATATGGTTGGATCGTCTACATGCTGGTCATCATTTTCATAGTAACAGCTGTCTCCAATGGTGCAAACATAACGGACGGTCTGGATGGATTGGCTACTGGTGTTGCTGCGTTGATTGGTGCCTGTCTGGCATTGTTTGCCTACGCCAGTGGCAACTTGATTTTTGCCGATTACCTCAACATCATGTACATCCCTAATTTGGGTGAAGTTTCAGTATTCATCGCTGCCATGATTGGTGCTTGTATTGGATTTCTTTGGTACAATGCGTATCCAGCACAAGTATTCATGGGAGACACCGGTAGTCTTGCACTCGGGGGCATCATTGCCGCCTTGGCCATCATCGTTAGAAAAGAATTGTTGATTCCATTTTTCTGTGCCGTTTTTCTAATAGAAAACATGAGTGTAGTGATTCAGGTAGGTTATTTCAAGTATACTAGAAAAAAATATGGTGAAGGCAAACGTATTTTCCTGATGAGTCCATTGCACCACCACTATCAAAAAAAAGGATACCATGAAAGCAAAATCGCTGTCCGATTCTGGATTGTCACTTTGCTTTTCGTGGTATTTGCAGTGATGTCATTGAAAATGCGATAATAAAATATTTAAATCAGAAGATTGAACAAGAGAATTGTCATATTGGGTGGTGGTGAAAGCGGAGTAGGATCTGCGCTGTTGTGCAAGCAACAGGGCTATGAGGTGTTTCTGTCCGATGGCGGCAACATAAAGGACCATTACCAGCGTGAGCTTGAGGCCAATTTGATTGATTTTGAATTTGGCGGTCATACACCTGACAAGATTCTCAGCGCAGATGAAGTGATGAAGAGTCCGGGAATACCTGGCAACAATCCCATGGTGCTTCAGGTGGTTGGCAACAATATTCCAGTGATCAGTGAAATGGAGTTGGCATACAGGCACAAGGGGGAAAGCAAGATCATCGGCATTACCGGTAGCAATGGAAAAACCACAACAACCTCACTGATTTATCAGATCCTTGCATCTGCCGGGGTTGATTGTGCGATTGTTGGAAATATTGGTAACTCTATCGCGCGTCAAATTGCAACTGATCCCAAGCCGGTATATGTGGTGGAGATCAGCAGCTTTCAATTGGATGATATCATTTCATTCAGGCCTGATATTGCTGTGCTGACAAATATCACGGAGGATCATCTTGACAGGTATGATCATGATTTCAAAAAATACATTGCAGCAAAATTCAATATTGTCAAACACCAAACTGCGGAAGATTTTTTCATCTACAATGCTGATGATGCTGTAACTGTGCATTACCTCGACCAATACCCATTCAATTCAAAACCATTACCTATTAGTATGCAAAAAGAATTGCCAAAAGGCGCCTTCATCAGGGAAGGACAGATGAACGTGAAAAATGGCGATGCATTTGCCATGAGCATTTTTGATTTTGCACTCAAAGGGAAACACAACCAGTACAATACCATGGCTGCTGCTGTTGCATCTTCTGTGGTTGGCATTCGCAAGGACAAAATCAGGGATGCTGTTGCATCTTTTGAAAGTCTTGAGCACCGGATGGAAAAGGTTGCGACGGTGAAGGGCATCGATTTTATCAACGATTCCAAGGCCACCAACGTCAACAGTGCCTGGTTTGCGCTAGAGAGCATGGACAAACCGGTGACCTTGATTTTGGGCGGTGTTGACAAAGGAAATGACTATGACCTGATCAAGGAGATGGTTGCCGAAAAAGTCAAGGCAATCATTTGTCTGGGTACCGACAATGCTAAGATCCACGCAGCATTTGACAATGTTGTTGCTACCATCATCGATACCACAAGTGCAGAGGATGCTGTGCGCCATGCATATGCAGTATCCCAAAAGGGTGATGTGGTCTTGCTGAGCCCTGCATGTGCAAGTTTTGATTTGTTTAAAAATTACGAGGACAGGGGGGAACAGTTTAAAAAGGCAGTCAAAGCACTTTAATATAAATAAAATGCAAGAGGAAGGACTCAATATAAAGCAATACTCACTGGGAAGCATTTCCAGTAGAACCCGTGGTGACAAGGTCATCTGGGCAATTGTGGTGTTGCTCACCATGATGAGCCTTCTTGCAGTCTACAGCAGTACAGGTACATTGGCATACAAACTGTCAAAGAGCACAGAGTCCTATTTGTTCAAACAGATCATGTTCATAGCAGCTGGTGTTGCCATCATATATTTTGCGCATTTGATGAATTATACCATTTACTCCAAAGTTGCACAAATCCTGTTCATAGTCTCAATACCATTGCTGATGTACACCTTGCTTTTTGGTACAAACCTCAACGATGCCAGCCGTTGGATAAAGCTTCCCATCATCAACCTTACTTTTCAGACATCAGACCTTGCCAAACTTGGATTGTTCATGTATTTGAGCAGACAGTTGAGCAAAAGACAAGATACCATCAAGGAGTTCAAGGCGGGATTTCTTCCTGTAATCCTGCCGGTTTTGCTCATCTGTGCACTTATTGCGCCAGCCAATCTTTCTACTGCACTCCTGACCGGTGCAACCAGTATTTTTCTTCTGTTCATTGGAAGGGCCAGCGTCAGGCATATTGGATTGGTTGTTCTTTTGGCGGCCATCCCTGTTGTCATGTTGATTGCTTGTGCAAAAATCTACCATAACGAGGAAACTGGAAAATCTGATCCTTTGCCCAAAATGCTCACGAAGGGGCGTATCGAAACCTGGATTAATCGGACCCAGGATTTCATGTATTCTGATAAGAAAGAATCATCTTATCAGGTGCAACAGGCAAAGATTGCCATTGCAAAAGGCAGTTGGGTGGGCATGGGACCTGGAAACAGTCAAGCGAGAAACTTTTTGCCCCATCCTTATTCTGACTTCATTTATGCCATCATCATTGAAGAATATGGACTGATGGGCGGTGCGGCCATGTTGCTGATTTACCTGCTTTTTCTTTACAGGTGCATCAGGATCATGCGAAAGTGTCCTTATGCCTTTGGTGCATTTCTTTCGCTTGCCCTTGGGTTTACACTGGTCATACAGGCCCTCGCCAACATGGCGGTAAATGTCAATCTGTTTCCTGTGACAGGGGTAACCTTGCCGCTTGTCAGCATGGGGGGAAGTTCTTTTCTGTTTACCTGTCTATCGATTGGAATCATTTTAAGTGTAGCAAGAAATGTTGAAAAACTGGAAGGGGAAATTCAACCTGCAGTACAAAAGGAGGGAGGTGTACAATGAAATTGAATAAAATCATCATAGCAGGCGGAGGCACTGGCGGGCATATATTCCCTGCGATAGCAGTTGCAAATGCATTGCGCAGGATCAACCCTGCTGTTGATATTTTATTCGTTGGTGCAAAGGGTAAAATGGAAATGGAAAAGGTTCCATTGGCGGGGTACCGCATTGAAGGATTGGACATTGCGGGTTTCAACAGGGCATCCCTTTTGAAAAACTGGAACTTGCCATTCAAGTTGTTGAGAAGTTTTTTTCAGGTGAAAAAAATATTCAACGCTTTCCATCCTGATGCAGTTTTTGGTGTTGGGGGTTACTCCAGTTTTCCAGTCCTCAAGTATGCCCAACAAAAGGGCATAGCAAGTTTTCTTCATGAAGCCAATTCATTTGCAGGAAAATCCAATATCCTGTTGGGGAAAAAGGCAGACCTGGTTATGGTGGCCACCACAGGAATGGAAAAATTCTTTCCAGCCAGCAAAATCGTTCTGACAGGAAACCCCGTAAGAAGAGAAATTGCTGAGTCCACCGTGTTGCGCAGTGAGGCACTTGAACATTTTGGAATGAAAGAGGGGCGCCCAACGGTGCTTGTCATGGGAGGAAGTCTTGGTGCAAGGAGCATCAACAATGCGATTTCGCGGCAGATCAATGCATTTATTGAAGCTGGAGTTCAGTTGATATGGCAAACAGGAAAGGGAAATCTTGAAAAGGTGCCTGCCGAAACGAAACAAAGAAAAGATATCTGTGCAACTGAATTCATAGCAAAAATGAATTACGCATATGCCGCCGCAGATCTCGTGGTCTCCAGGGCTGGTGCCATTGCATTGGCAGAAATATGTGCATGTGGAAAGCCGTCTGTGTTGGTGCCTTACCCACATGCGGCCGAAGACCACCAGACTGTCAATGCCATGCAATTGGTGAATGCCGGCGCAGCAATGATCGTAGCCGATGACGATGCTGAGCCCCAACTTGTAAGTACAGTTATTGGTTTGGTTGCCGACAAGGAAAAGTGTGCAGCATTTTCCGTGGCGGCATCAAAAATACATGTAAAGGATGCGGACATGGTCATTGCAAATGAGATCATCACAATACTGGAAAAAAGAAATGATTGAGCAATTGAACATAGCAGATATTCGTAAAGCCTATTTCATTGGAATAGGGGGCATTGGAATGAGTGCCATTGCACGCTTCTTCCAAAGCCGCGGTGTGCAGGTTTCTGGCTATGACAAGACACCCACTTCACTTACCCAAGCATTGGAAGAGGAAGGCATTTCAGTGCATTATGTTGATGATGCTGCACATTGTCCTAAAGATGCTGATGTGATCGTTTATACGCCAGCCATCCCTCACAGCAACAAGATCATGACATTCTGCAGGGAGATGGGGTTGAACCTGTTGAAGCGCAGCGATATCCTGCAAATCATTTCCAAAGGAACCTTCAATATATGTATTGCAGGAACCCATGGGAAAACCACAACCAGTACAATGGTTGCGCATATTTTAAGGGATGCCGGATTTGGATGCAATGCGTTTCTTGGCGGCATTTCCACCAACTACAATACCAATTTCTGGAGTGATCCCAATCCGGTTTGTGTGATTGAAGCGGATGAATATGACAGGAGCTTTTTGAAACTCTATCCCAATATCATCTCCATTTCCTCCATGGATGAAGATCACCTTGATATATATGGAACAGCAACAGAGATGGAAAACGCCTTCATACAGTTTACTGGAAATCTCAAGGAAGGCGGATTGCTGTTGACGCACAAAGGATTGAAGCGAGAACATGAATTCAAGAAGAATGGACATTTTACCTATGCACTTCAGGATTCAGGCGCAGATGTTCATTCATTGGCCCTGGCTACAGACAATGGCGCTTATACTTATGCTGTGCAAGGTTCGGGTTGGAGCATTGATGGACTTCGGCTGAATATGGGAGGTATGCACAATGTTGAGAACAGCCTTGTTGCCATCGCCATTGCAAAGCATTTGGGTATTGATGATGCAAAAATAAGAAACGCAGTTGCCTCCTTCAGGGGTGTCAAAAGAAGGTTTGAGTATATCGTGAAAAGCAATTCTTGTGTTTTTATCGATGACTACGCACACCATCCGGAAGAACTGCGGGCATTGATTCTTGGAGCCAGGGCCATGTTCCCCGGAAAAAAATGCACGGTTGTTTTTCAACCCCATCTTTATTCCCGTACCCGTGATTTGGTAGATGGATTTGCTGAGACGCTGGATCTTGCAGATGAGATCATTCTGCTTCCTATATATCCTGCAAGAGAACTTCCCATTGATGGCGTAAGCAGCAATATGATCATGGAACGGATGAAAGGAAATGTTGTACTGAAAAGCATGAGTGTGTTGGAAGGTTATCTGCTTGAATCACGGCCTGAGCTGTTGTTGACCGCAGGTGCAGGGGACATTGATACATTGATTGAACCTTTAAAAAAAGCCATGCTCAAAGGATGAAAATCAAGATGAAAATAGTGTACAAGGTCTTGACGATTATTCTCTGGACGCTCATCAGCTCAGGAGTGCTTGTGCTTTTGGTGAGTGCGGTAAAAAAAGAGCGGGCAATGGTCTGCAAGGAGGTGGTTGTGGTATTTACGGACCAACAGCCCTTCAGGATGTTGGATGAGACGGAAATCATTTCTGCATTGTGGCCTGATGCCAAGAGTGGACTTCCGCAAGGGAAAAAAACAGTTTCGATTGACCTGTTTGCACTGGAACGTCAGTTGGAAAAAAATCCCTGGATACTTTCGGCTGACCTGTTTTTTGACCAACACCATGTTTTGTTCATCCATGTCAATCAAAGAACTCCGGTTGCCAGGTTGTTTACTCCAGAGGGGAATTCTGTTTACATGGATGAAAATTTTACCATTCTTCCAGTCAAACCCAGCGATGTGGTAACACTGCCGGTGTTCAGTAATTTTTACATCAATCCCTCTGGTGCCAATGCAGAAGATTCCATTTTGATGGAACGTGTTACAGGACTTTCAAAACACATCCTTGCCGATCCTTTTTGGATGGCGCAGGTAGAGCAAATCAACATCAATGCAGACAAGAGTTTTGAATTGATTACCCAAGTGGGTGATCAAACCATACAGTTGGGCAAAAGAAATGATTGGTCGGCGATGCTGCAAAAATTGAAGTTGGTGTATAACCGCATCAGCAATGAAAATGGATGGACAAAATATTCCACCATCGATTTGCAGTTTAAAGATCAGGTCATCTGTGTTAAAGGCAACAGCCTTTATAAGGTGGCCGATACTACAGCATTGGTTGATTCGCTCAACCAGGCAGTGGCAATAGATAGCTTGAAAAACAATAAAAATAACGTACAGACACTAATCCCAGTAAACAGAAAGTTATGACAAATGAACAACCCATCATCGTAGGCCTTGACATTGGCACCACCAAGATTGCAGCGATTGCAGGCAGAAAAAATGAATTCGGAAAACTTGAGATTCTTGGATTCGGTTTGGCCAACAGCAATGGCGTGCAGCATGGCATGGTACTGAACATTGACCAAACCATCAAGGCCATTGAAACTGCCTTGAAGAATTGCTATGCCTCCAATCCAGGACTTGAAATCAACGAAGTCTATGTTGGTATTGCCGGTCATCACATCAAGAGCCTCCAAACCCGGGGAGACATTGTGAGGCGTTCAACCGACGATGAAATCAAGCAGTTGGAAATTGATCAGCTCGTTGCAGATCAATACAAAACCTATATTCCTGCTGGTGATCAAATCATTGACGTCATACCCCAGGAATACACCGTTGATAACATTCAAAATATCGTAGATCCGATTGGTTACACTGGGGTAAAGGTCGGTGCGAATTTTCATATCATTACGGGAGACCGGAATGCCATCCGCAACATCAACCGGAGCGTTGAAAAAGCTGGGCTGAAGGTAAAAGACCTGATGCTACAGCCGCTTGCCTCTTCAGCAGCAGTAATGAGTGAGCAAGACATTGAAGCAGGCATTGCCATTTTGGATATCGGTGGTGGAACCACTGATCTGGCTGTTTTCTATGAAGGGATACTCAAACATACTGCGGTCATTCCATTTGGTGGAGAGAACATCACCAATGACATCAAAATGGGATTGGGTGTATTGAAAACGCAGGCAGAGCTCATGAAAGTCCAATACGGGAGTGCACTTTCGGAGGCTGCACAAAACAATGCATTCATCAAGATTCCCGGACTCAGGGGTTTGCCTTCCCGCGAAATCAGTGTAAAAAATCTTGCTTCCATCATCCAGGCAAGGATGAGCGAGATCCTTGCATTTGTAACTTTTCACCTCAAGCAAGTTGGACTCGACAACAAAATGTTGAACGGTGGTATTGTCCTAACTGGGGGAGGCTCACAGCTCAAGCACCTTATTCAGCTTACAGAATATGCCACTGGATTGAATGCACGCATTGGTTTTCCGAATGAGCATTTGGCATCGAACCATATTGCAGAATTGGAAAAACCCATGTATTCAACGTGCATTGGATTGATCCTGAAGGGATACAATGTGTATGAGAACAACCAAAACAGGTTGAATCCTGATCAGCGCAGAACAACGCTCAAGCCTGATGCTGTGGTTGAGGATGAACCTGCAGTTGAAGTGGTGGTCAAGGCAATCCCAATATCAGAAAGAAAAACCCTGAAAGGATTCATGGACAGCATCAAAGGAGGATTGATAGATCTCTTTAAGGAAGAAGGTGATCGAGACCTGTAAAAAACCACTTCGCATAAATAAAAACACAAACCCAAAAACTTACTAACACACATTAAATTCAATCAGTATGATACAATTCGATTTGCCAAAAGAACAATCATCCATCATCAAAGTAATCGGTGTAGGCGGAGGCGGCAGCAATGCAGTAAATTACATGCACAGCCTCGGCATTGACGGCGTGGATTTTATTGTTTGCAATACGGATGCGCAGGCACTCGCCTTGAGCAAGGTTCCCAATAAAATTCAACTTGGGCCTTCACTTACGCAAGGTTTGGGTGCAGGCGCCAATCCTGAAATTGGAAGACAGGCTACCGAAGAAAGTCTTGATGAGATCCGAAGAATCCTTGAAGTCAATACCAAGATGGCCTTTGTCACAGCTGGCATGGGTGGTGGAACAGGAACTGGAGGGGCACCCATCATTTCCAAGATTTGCAAGGACATGGGCATTCTTACAGTGGGCATCATCACAACTCCTTTTTCTTATGAAGGAAAGAAAAGGGCATTGCATGCCGATAGTGGCATTCAGCAAATGAAATCACAGGTTGACACCCTGTTGGTGATCAGCAATGACAAATTGCGTCACCAGTTTGGCAACCTGACCATGAGCGCAGCATTGTCAACGGCGGATAATGTTTTGGCAACCGCTGCAAAGTGCATAACGGATGTCATCAATACCACTGGTCAGATCAATGTGGATTTTGCCGATGTCTGTACAGTCATGCGCAATGGTGGTGTGGCCATTTTGGGTAGCGCCCGCGCACATGGTGAAGACAGGGCACAAGTGGCCATTCAGCAGGCCCTCAATTCACCCTTGTTGAACGACAGTGACATCAGGGGTGCAAAGTGGGTACTGATCAACATCAATTCCCGTCTTGGTGAAAATGAGTTTACCATGGACGAGGTAGAGACTATTCAAGAATATTTGCTTACCCAGGCAGGTCCTGATGCCGATGTGATTCTTGGTTTGGGTTATGACGAGTCACTGGGTGAAGAAATCAGCATTACCATCATTGCAACAGGCTTTGATCAAAAGGCACCATTGGGCGAACCGCAGCAGGAGGCAAGGCTCGAGCCTAAGGATGAGAGAATCATGTTTACCTTGGATGTCAACCCACAACCCAAGCCTGAAGTGGTAAGCATTGCACCGGTACAGGAATTGGTACAGGAGCAAACAGTGTTGGTTGAAGAAGCAATAGAAGAGCAGCCCGTAATTGCAGCAGAAGTGGCAGAGGAGAATCAAACAATAGTTGCCGCAGTGATGGAAGAGGTTTTGGCTCCTGAGGTTTTTGAATTGCAGGATCTTGTCCCAACAGTGGAAAAATTTGAGCTTCAGGCGGAAGTAGACTCAGCAGTTGAAACCCCGGTTTTGTCAACACCAGACCTGGAAACGCCAAATTTCCATGTTGAAGAAGTGGAGGCTGCAGTTGATGAAGGGCCCTTTGTTGTTGAACTTGATTTGACCACCATGGAGCTTCCGGTCTTCACTTCATTTGACATTGTGCCTCCAGTCGAACCTGTTGCAGTAAAACAGGAAGAGGAAATCACCGCAAAGGCAACTGAACCAGCACCAAGCTCAATGGGCTCTTTTTTGAGGAAGCCCGCCAACATTTATACCAATGACACCATTCAGGAGAGCATTGTTGCCGAAGCCAAGGAAGAGACTCCCCAAGCAGAGAATCTTTCTCCAGCCATTGAAGAAATAAGCGTTCAAACTGAAGAAATAACATTACGGGTTGAGGAAACAATTGAAAAGGTCGAGGAAGTTACGACCTCAATCGAGGACAGCAATCCTTCTTTCGAAATGGTATATCATGAAGAACCGGTTTCAACGGTTGTGGTTGCGGAAGAGCCTGTAGCGAGCAGCCCATTTGTTCAGGAAATTGCGCCATTGGATGAAGCTGAAATGCAGAAGGCAAGGGCGGAGGAGAGGTTGCACAAGCTGCGTAACCTGTCTTTCAACTTTGGCACGTCAGATACCAAGAATGAATATGAGAATATTCCGGCATATGTGAGGCAGAATCTTCAAGTACATAATACAACATTGGCTTCAGTAGAGAAATTTTACAGCAGCTATGCAGTCGGTACTGATGAGAACAATATCACACAGATCAGCACCATCAATACTTTCCTGGAAGGAAAAAAGCCTGATTGATCAAGGTAATTTCGAATAAAAAGGCTCCAGGTTTGATCTGGGGCCTTTTTTTATTTTTTGATTTATGCAATTGTCGGGTTTCGCCGTAATTTTGCACAAAACACACCCATGCCAACAGTTTTGATTACGGGAGGAACAGGAATGATCGGTACAGCCCTGAGCAGGCACCTGCTGAACCAAGGGTATGATGTGATTATCCTGTCAAGGAATCCAATTGAAACTGCATCGGTCTACAAAACCACTTCACTGCAAAACAGCTTCAGGCCCAGCGGCAATATTTATTATGCCAAATGGGATACTGATAAAATGATGATTGATCCCCAAGCCATCGCAAAGGCCGATCATGTTGTGCATCTTGCCGGCGAAGGTGTGGCAAAAAAAAGGTGGACAAAGAAGCGCAAGGAAGAAATCCGTTTAAGCCGGACAAAGTCCAGCGAACTCTTGTTCAATTGCCTTTCCACAAAGCCCAACAAGGTCAAGTCTGTCATCAGTGCTTCAGCCATTGGATGGTATGGTCCAGACCATGGTAAGGTTTTCACCGAAGACGATCCCGCTTCAAACGACTTTCTTGGACAGACCTGCATGGCCTGGGAAGAAAGCATTGACAAGGTAGGAACACTCGGGAAACGACTTGTAAAAATGAGGTTGGGCATAGCTTTGAGCAATGAGGGTGGAGCATTGGCAGAATTCAAAAAGCCTGCCAGGTTTGGCGTTGCGGCTGTACTGGGATCCGGCAACCAGGTGACCAGCTGGATCCATATAGATGATTTGTGCAGGGCATTCATCCATGCCATTGAAACACAGGAAATGCATGGCGTGTACAACCTTGTTGCACCACAACCCGCTACCAACCGTGAGTTGACCCTTCTTATCGCAAATGCAATGAATGGAAGATTTTTCATTCCTTTTAAGGTGCCTTCCTTTTTGCTAAAGTTGATCATGGGAGAAATGAGCGTAGAAGTCCTGAAAAGCACAACGGTTGATTCGGGAAAACTTCAAAAAACGGGATTCAATTTTATCTATACCAACATCCACTCCGCCATAAAACACCTCATTGGATAAGCAACTGACAAAAAGCAGGTTTGCCTTGCTTTTTTTGCAACCGCATTGAGTCAAATCTACACTGTATTTACGCTGGTGTCGCTGTATTTGATTTATAAGAGAACAGCTAACATTTTATTGTACGTTGATTCCGTTCAAGTCCGTTGCATGCCCGGGAAAGGACCCAGCCTCAGAACAGGACTGCCATATCGCTGTTGATGTCCAGCGTATATTGTTGACCGATGGCAATGGCCACATTTTCTCTTTCATGGCTGATGGGAAACCCAAAGCAGAGAGGATACCTGTATTCTTTAACCGCTTCGGCAATGATCTCATATGCAGTTTTTCCAAACGGTCTATCCGTGTCCTTGTTGTCAGAAAAACCGCCAACGATCAGACCTTTGAGTTTTTTCAATTTCCCAGCCCTTTTCAACTGCAACATCATCCTATCAATGTTGTACAGTTGTTCTCCTACATCTTCAATGAACAATATCTTTCCATCGGTTTTGTACTCGGCATTGCTCCCGATGGAGTGGGCCATCAGGCAAAGGTTTCCGCCAACAACCGGAGCCTTGACCTTTCCGTTTCTATTGAGTGGGTGTGCAGTAGAAATGTATTGAACCGGTTTGCCCTCCATTGTATCTTTTAATGAGAACGTGAACCTGTCCTCGCCATTTCCATGGTTGAAAGCACCTGCCATGGGCCCATGGATACTGGCAATTCCGAGTTGCTCATGCATGTATCCATGGAGTACGGTGATGTCGCTGAATCCGATGATCCATTTTGGATTTTTTTTGAAGGCTTTCCAATCGATGCCATCCAATATCCGCGTGGTACCATATCCACCTCTTCCACAGAGGATTGCATCAATGTTCGGGTCATCGATAAATTGCTGTAGGTCTTGCAGTCGTTCCTCATCCGTTCCGGAGAAATAATTTTTTGATTTGCCACCAAGCGTCTTTCCCTTCACAACCTTATACCCCCATTTTTTCAGGGTCTGTATGCAGGCCTTGGCTCTTTCTGCTGGCATAAAGCCCGCTGGACAAACAATCGCAACGGTATCACCTGGTTGGAGGTATGGAGGGATCTTCATGCCATAAAATTAGGTCTTATGGCCAAAAAATGCCCCAAATCCTTCATTACATTTGGCTATTTTTGCAGACACGAAACAAAGCAAATGAACAATCTTCCCAAACGATACCTCGTCACCTCTGCACTTCCCTATGCAAACGGACTGAAGCATATTGGTCACCTTGCCGGTGCCTATATCCCAGCTGACATCTATGTCCGTTATCTCCGTGCCCAGAAAAGGGATGTAGTATTTGTATGTGGAAGTGATGAACATGGTACTGCGATTCCCATCCAGGCCATGAAAGAAGGAACCACTCCACAGGCAATCATCGATAAGTATCATGCGGCGATGAAGGAAGACTTTGCAGACCTTCAGATCAGTTTTGATGTCTACCACCGCACTTCAGATCCGCTTCACCATGAAACCTCTAGGGAGTTTTTCACTTATCTGCATGAAAGAGGAGAATTGGAGACAAAGGAAACGGAACAGTATTACGATGAAGCTTCATCTACATTTCTGGCCGATCGTTTCATCAAGGGAACATGTCCGCATTGTAAGAGCAACAGGGCTTTTGGTGACCAATGTGAATCTTGTGGAACAGCACTGAGTCCTGACGAACTCATCGATCCTGTCAGTACGATCAGTGGCAACAAGCCCATCAAGAAGAAGACAAGCCATTGGTACCTTCCGCTAGCAAAGCATGAACAGTTTCTAAGGGATTGGATCCTTGACCATCACAGGGAAGATTGGAGGCCTTCAGTGGTTGGGCAGTGTAAGAGTTGGATTGATGGCGGACTGCAGTCCAGGGCAGTGACCCGGGATTTGAATTGGGGTGTTCAAGTACCTCTGGAAGATGCCGCAGGAAAAGTTTTGTATGTTTGGTTTGATGCACCCATCGGATACATTTCAGCTACAAAACAATGGGCCCTTGACCATGACACGGATTGGAAGCCCTATTGGTACGACAATGATACGCAGCTGGTGCACTTCATTGGAAAAGATAATATAGTTTTCCATTGCATCATCTTTCCAGTGATGCTCAAATTGCACGGCAACATTCTTCCCACCAATGTACCCGCCAATGAATTCCTCAATCTTGAGGGAGATAAAATGAGCACCAGCAGGAATTGGAAGCTCGAAATGCGCGATTTCATCACTGATTTTGTGAAGAAAGAAAATGGAGGTGACCAGTGTGTTGATATGCTCAGGTATTATCTTACACAAATAGCTCCAGAGAGCAAGGACAGTGAATTCACCTGGAAGGGATTTCAAGATGCAGTGAACAGCGAACTTGTTTCCATTTTTGGCAACTATATCAACCGTGCATTTGTGTTGATGCACAAGCTTTGCGGAGGAAAAGTGCCTCGCTTCGTTGAAGAAGTGGCTGATGAAAAGGACCATCAGCTTGTGCGTGATATCACCGATATCAAGAACAACGTGGAGGCTTCGCTTGAAAATTACAAGTTCAGGGAAGCATTGTTTGATGTCATAGACCTTGCGCGAAAAGGGAATAAATACATGCAGGAAAAGGAGCCGTGGATCCTGGCAAAGTCGATTGCAGCGCAACCCGGTAACCAGCAAATGATTGACAATTGCATGCACCACTGTTTGCAACTCGCTGCCAACCTGGCCATCATGATCAATCCGTTTCTTCCTTCCACTGCAAAGAAAATCTGTGGTATGATGAAAGTGGTCGACAAGATGCTGGAATGGCAAAACGCCGGTAGCATGAAGCTCCTTAGTGTAGGATACAGCCTGCGTGAACCACAGTTGTTGTTCAGAAAAATTGAAGACGAAGAAGTCGCGCAACAAATGGAAAAATTAAAGGCTGGATTGATTGCAGCTGAAGAAAGTTCAGCAGCGGACAAAACCGATGAAGCGCAGGGGCCACAAGCACTCAAGGCCGAGGTCGTTTATGATGATTTTGCCAAGATTGATCTTCGGGCAGGCGTAATTACCTCCGCACAGAAAGTGCCCAAGGCTGACAAGTTGTTGCAGCTTGAAGTTGATCTTGGTTTTGAAAAACGAACCATCCTCTCTGGTATTGCAATGCATTTTCAGCCCGAAGATGTGGTTGGAAAACAGGTGGTGGTGGTGGCCAACCTTGCGACACGCAAGATGCGCGGCATAGACAGCAATGGCATGATCCTGATGGCGGAAGACCAGGAAGGTAAACTTCATTTTGTCCATCCTGAAAATGCAATTGCACCTGGTGCAACAGTATCCTGATGACATCAACCTTTCAAAAAACAGAAGGATCATACCCTCTGGCATGCATTTATGAACCCTCACATTAAAAAAGTTGCTGTCCTTGGAAGTGGTGTCATGGGATCAAGGATTGCCTGTCATTTTGCTGGCATTGGTGTTCCTGTTCTGCTCTTGGATATTGTCTCTCCTGATGCCAAGGATGGCGCAACAAAAGCTGAGCGAAACAAGTTGGTCAATACTGCGTTGCAGACTGCCATCAAATTGAATCCCTCTCCGGTCTACACCAGTGAAGCTGTAAAAAAAATCACAACAGGAAATTTTGCGGATGACCTTTCTGGGATAAAAGACTGCGATTGGATCATTGAAGCAGTGGTTGAAAAATTGTCGGTCAAGCAGCAGCTGTTTGAAAAAGTAGAACAATTCAGAAGGCCCGGAACCTTGATCAGTTCCAATACTTCAGGCATTCCCATACACACAATGGCAGAGGGAAGGTCAAATGATTTTCAACAACATTTTTGCGGAACACATTTTTTCAATCCACCCCGTTATTTGCGGTTGTTGGAAATCATTCCTACCGTCCATACGCTCCCTTGGGTGATTGAATTTTTCATGCATTACGGAGACTTATTTCTGGGAAAGACAACGGTGCTTTGCAATGACACGCCCGGATTCATTGCCAATCGGATTGGCATTTACAGCATCATGTCTCTGTTCGCTGTAATGGAGAAAATGGAATTGTCAATCGATGAGGTGGATGCACTCACCGGTCCTGTATTGGGTCGCCCTAAATCCGCCACTTTCCGGACCGCAGACGTGGTAGGCATAGACACATTGGTTCATGTGGCAAAAGGTTTGTTTGACAATTGTCCGAATGATGCATCCCGGGAGCAATTCAGGGTTCCTGCATGGCTGCAGAAAATGATCGACAACCAATGGCTGGGTGACAAGACCCGCCAAGGATTTTTTAAAAAAGCAAAAACCATTTCAGGCGAAAAGGAAATACTGACCCTCGACCTGAAAACGATGGAATACGGACCAAAGAAGAAGATAAAATCTGCAGCCCTTGATGCGGCAAAACGCATAGAGGATCTTGGCACAAGGATCAGGACCCTTTGCTCTTTTCCAGATCGTACCGGAGATTTTTACAGGAGTTTTCATTACCATCTTTTTGCCTATGTTTCCAACCGGGTTCCCGAAACTTCAAGCTCCTTGGTCAGCATTGATGATGCCATGAAGGCGGGATTTGGATGGGAAATTGGTGCCTTTGAGACATGGGATTTACTGGGCGTGGAAAAGACCCTGAACGAAATGAAAAAGGCTGGTCATCATGTCGCGCCATGGGTGGAAGAAATGCTGGAATCAGGGTTTACAAGTTTCTTTACTGTGAAAGATGCGAAGCGCTTTGTTTATTCTCCGCTCAGCAGGTCTGTATATCCTGTGTATTCACCCGAACGGGAAAGGGCATTCATCGTGATGCGCAATTTTGAAGGGAATTCGATTTGGAAAAACAGTGCATGCAATACCTACCTTTTAGGAGATGATGTATTGGGCCTGGAGTGGTATACCAAAATGGGAAGCATTGACGGTGAAGTGCTGGAGGGCATCCAAAAAAGCATTGGCATTGCTGAAGAAAAATACAAGGGATTGGTTATCGCCAACGAAGGCAATAATTTTTCCGCTGGGGCAAATGTTGGCATGATTTTCAAGTTTGCAGTGGAAAACGAATTTGATGAGCTGGATCTCGCCATTCGCATGTTCCAACAGACGATGATGCGGGCACGTTATTCTTCCATCCCAGTTGTTGTTGCTCCCCACTCACTTTCTCTTGGGGGCGCCTGTGAACTCAGTTTGCATGCAGACAAGATCTGTGCAGCCGCAGAGTCTTACATTGGACTCGTGGAATTGGGTGTAGGCCTGATTCCTGGCGGTGGTGGCACCAAGGAATTTGTTTTGCGGGCCGCGGATGAAATGCATCCTGATGAGCCGGAAACCATCACCTTGAAAAACAGGTTCACCACCATTGCCACAGCTAAAATGTCCACGTCCGCTACAGAAGCTTATGGCCTGGGTATCCTGAGAAAAGGACTCGATGAGGTGGTAATGAACCAGGACCGCAGGATAGGCAGGGCCAAAAAAAGTGTAATTGAATTGTATGAAGCTGGATATGCAATGCCATTGCAACGCAATGACATCAAGGTTTTGGGGCGCAGCGGTCTTGGTACCCTGCTCGCAGGTGTACATGGGATGGCGCAGGGTGGATATGCAACAGCGCACGATGCCCTTGTAGCCAGAAAACTGGCCTATGTGATGTGTGGTGGAGACCTGAGCGCACCTGCCCTTGTAACGGAACAATACCTGTTGGACCTTGAGCGGGAAGTCTTCCTCAGCCTTTGTGGAGAAAGAAAAACCCTGGAAAGGATCAAGTCGGTACTGACGGCCGGCAGGCCCGTCAGGAATTAATTCCTCAACATAAATAATCATAAAAAGCTGGCAACAATAAACCTTCCTGCATTTTTGGTGTTTTAAGCATGTACCTACAAAATCAAAACAGGATGGAGAACAAATATTTACAGCAATTAGAGCATGATATAGCAGACCTGAGAACCCAGCTGGTAGACCATCCTGTCTATGCTGAAATCAAGGACCTTGACAACCTGCAATCCTTCATGGAACACCATGTCTATGCAGTTTGGGATTTCATGTCCTTGTTGAAAGCACTTCAAATCAACCTTACTTGTGTATCAGTTCCCTGGGTGCCTGTTGGCAATCCGGCCACCCGTTTTCTCATCAATGAGATTGTTGCGGGGGAAGAAAGTGATGTTGATGAGGCCGGTGTAAGGACCAGTCACTTTGAATTGTACATCAAGGCGATGGAACAGGCAGGGGCGAATACGGAGTCCATACTTGGATTGGTCAGGGCATTGAACACAGGCAGCTCCATCGAATATGCATTGGGGAGCATGGAGATTCCGGATGCTGCTAAAAAATTCATGTCTTTCACGTTTGATACCATCGCCACATCAAAACCACACTTGATGGCTGCTGTCTTTACCTTCGGCCGCGAAGACCTGATACCCGATATGTTCATTAGCCTGATCAAGGAGTTGAAAAAACAGTTTCCGGATAAGGTGGATATTTTCCAATATTATATCGAAAGGCATATTGAGGTGGATGGCGGACACCATGCTGCTCTTGCACACCAGATGACCATTGAACTTTGTGGTTCTGATGATAAAAAATGGCAAGAAGCCACAGCATCGGTGCGAAAGGCCTTGGAGGCACGTATTGCCCTTTGGGATTCAATTCAACAGGAGATGACTGCTGCAGTTTAACAGCAATTTGCTCTGAATTTTACAAGTGGTCAATGGCTCCCTCTTTTTTAGCCTTATCTTGTAAAGAAAACATCAATGCCTGTTCTTGAAATCAATTCCATTTCTAAGGCTTATGGGCGAATAAAGGCCTTGGACAATGTCTCTTTCAAAATCCCAAAAGGATCAGTGTTCGGCCTGCTTGGTCCCAATGGAAGCGGCAAAACCACGCTGCTCAGTATTGTATTGGATGTTTTGCAGTCAGACTCCGGACGCTACAACTGGTTTGGTGAATCACCCAGCCATTTGCACAGAAAAAAAATCGGTTCCCTGCTGGAAACACCGAATCTCTATCATTACCTTACTGCTGTTCAAAACCTACGCATTACACAATCCATTTCCGGAAGGGGGAATGAGGAGGATATTCACGCAGTCCTTGAAAAGGTAAACCTGCATGAAAGAAAGAACAGCCGTTTCAGCACCTACAGTCTTGGGATGAAACAGCGCCTGGCCATTGCTGCTGCCTTGCTGGGAAATCCTGATGTACTTGTGTTGGATGAGCCTACCAATGGCCTGGATCCTGTGGGCATAGCCGAAATCCGGGACCTGATCAAGGAGCTTGCTATTGATGGCCATACTGTGATTATGGCAAGCCACCTGCTGGATGAAGTGGAAAAGGTTTGTGATCATGTGGCCATCCTGAAACATGGACACCTGATTGCCTGTGGCACGGTGGAAGATGTGCTTTCGGCAGAAGATTGTCTTTTGCTCAGCGCTGCGGACCAGTTGTTGCTGACTGAAAAAATGCGTGCGTATCCTGGTTTGCTGAGGATGAATACCACTGCCGAAGGATTGGAATGCTATTTTGCAAAAGGCGCATCTTCTGCAGAAATGGTCAACCGTTTTTGTTTTGAACAGGGCCTGGTGCTTTCACAAATTTGGGTCAAGAAAAAAAGATTGGAGGAAAAGTTTTTTGAACTGACCAATGAATAACAGTTCATCTGCAGCTCCTATCAAACAAAACACATTTCATTCAGTAAATCCCAAAACAAGAACATGCTTTCAAATCTAATCAAAACCGAATGGCTCAAACTGAGAAATTACAGAGCATTCTGGCTTTTGCTGGCTGTCACTGCCATCTCATACCCCGGCATCAATGGCATCGCCTATTATGGTTATATGGACAGTATTGATGCAAGGACACAAAGCGGGAAGCTGGTGAAAATGTTGTTGGGCAATCCTTTTGCATTCCCACAATCTTTTCATACCACTGCATACCTGAGTTCTTTTTTCACTTTCATTCCAGCCATTGTCGTGATCATGCTGATCACCAATGAATACATGTTCAAAACACACCGGCAAAACATCATTGATGGTTGGGAAAAAAGCACCTTTATTGCGGGAAAATTCATCAGTGTGGTACTGGTTACCCTTATAGTAACATTCTTCTACCTGGCCGTTGCTTCGGTCATTGGAACAATCGCCACGGCTGATATTGATCAGGCGAAAATGCTTGAAAAGTCCCATTATATAGGTTTGTTTTCCTTGCAGGTTTTTTGCCAGTTATCCATTGCTTTTCTGCTGGGACTCCTGATCAGAAAGGCTTTTATTGCTTATGGTGTCTATATTTTTTATTCATTTATACTCGAAAACATCCTTTCTGGATTTTTCAGGATGAAATCAAAAAAATGGGGCATGGATTATGGGCATTATTTGCCATTTGAAATTTCAGATCGATTGATTCCATTGCCTCCGTTTATTGGCAGGTTCAATGAAGCCGACAATAAACTGGCCATAGCGGCCATTGACAAACATGTTCTCTATACACTTGTTCTGACAGCATTTGTCTGGTTGCTGTCTTTCTATATTTTCAAAAAACGTGATCTCTGATGGTAAAAATATTTATATCAGGCCTGCTTGCCATAAGGTTTGTCATTTTCCAACCTGTTCTTGTTTCCGCTCAGGCAAATCCATCCGCCATCAAGTCTGCCGCCATTGCCATGGGCAATGCCTTGGTAAAAAAAAACAGTGAACAGTTTCTTTCTTATATGCACCCTTCAATGATCAAGCTTGCTGGCGGCAAGGATAAGCTGAAGGTTATTTCAGACTCTGCACTGAAAGCATTTGAACAGTTTGGTGGCAAAGTCAGCCGCATTACATATGGTAATCCTGCAGAGATCATTTCCTATAAAAAAACCCTGCAATCCGTCATCTCCCAAACAACAATACTGAGTTCTTTTATCGGGGATGCTGAATTGTCATCAAGCCTGATTGCCATCTCAAATGACAGTGGAAAATCCTGGACATTTATTGATACCAATATGTTTGGCATCAAGGAAATCAAGACAGCCATGCCAGACATCAGTCCTGCACTCGTTATCCCCAAGTCAGCCCCTCCCAAAATTGTGATGAAGGACCAATAGTCTGCATGTCCAACCGGACAGCCGCTTTGATCAATCGCGTAGGCATTCTGGCGCCAAGCCATCTCAATATTTTTCATTAATTTGGGCGTCAGAACTACACGAACATGAAAAGACCGGTTTTCCTTGTGCTTGCCATAAGCACATTTTCCTTGGCTGTTGCCCAGAAAAAGAAATTGGCAGATGCCAAGCCAGTAACCCAGACAATCGTCCAAGATGCAACGGTGTTTGGCAATACCAACTATCGTCTTCTTGGTCCATTCCGTGGCGGAAGAAGCGGTGCTGTTGCAGGAAGTTACAAGAATAAAAATACCTTCTATTTTGGGGCAACCGGCGGTGGTGTTTGGAAGTCCATCGATGGGGGCAGCAATTGGAAAAACGTTTCTGATAAGTTTTTTGGAAGTTCCATCGGTGCCGTTGAAGTTGCTCCTTCCAATGAGAACATTGTATATGCCGGCGAGGGAGAAAACACCATGCGCGGCAATGTGTCCGAAGGTTTGGGTGGAATGTGGAAGAGTGAAGATGCCGGAAAGACATGGAAAAACATAGGCCTGAAAGAAGGAAGGCATATCACCAATATCATTGTGCATCCCACAGATCCTAAAACGGTATGGGCCGGTGTGATGGGTCATTTGTTTGGTCCGCATCCTGAACGTGGAATCTTTAAAACCACCGATGGCGGCTTGTCCTGGAAGAAAGTATTGTACGTGAATGACCAAACCGGATGCAGTGATCTTGTACAGGATCCCGGAAATCCATCCGTACTCTATGCAGGTACCTGGCGTTTGATCCGCACACCCTACAGTTTGGAGAGCGGTGGAGAAGGAAGCGGTTTGTGGAAGAGCACTGATGCCGGAGAAACATGGACCAATATATCCACAGCCAAGGGATTGCCAAAAGGAACATGGGGTATTGTTGGTGTTGCCATTGCGCCATCGAACACAGAAAAAATTTATGCCATCCTCGAAAATGCAAAAGGTGGATTGTTCATGAGTGCTGATGGTGGGCAAACCTGGACCTTGCAAAGCAGTGACAACAATATACGCCAGCGGGCATGGTATTACTCAAAGGTTTTTGTTGATCCCAAAAATGAAAACCTTGTTTATTGTCCCAATGTAAATTTCATGAAGAGCCGTGATGGTGGTAAAACTTTTCAATCGCTTCGCACACCACATGGTGATCACCATGATCTTTGGATTGATCCTGAAGATGGCAAGCGCATGATTGTTGCTGATGATGGTGGAGCGCAAGTGAGTTTTGATGAAGGCAACAACTGGAGCAGCTACATGAACCAGCCCACATCACAGCTCTATAGGGTCAGCACAGACAATGCATTTCCTTACCGCATCCTGGCGGCACAGCAAGACAACTCCACCCTGCGGATCCGTTCAGCTACTTATGGATCCTATATTACAGAACAAGACTGGGATGTTACTGCAGGTTCCGAAAGTGGTTATGTTGTCGCAGATCCAACCAATCCTGATATTGTTTATGGGGGCAACTATGGTGGCTACCTTTCGCGGTTGGACCACAGGACAGGCGAGAACAGGGCCATCTCTGTTTGGCCTGACAATCCCATGGGTGCAGGTGCAGATGTTTTGAAATACCGTTTTCAGTGGAACTTCCCCATCTTCTTTTCCCCACACAATCCAAAACGTTTGTACTGCGCAGGCAATGCCTTGTTCATGACTGAAAATGAAGGCGCCAGCTGGACACAGATTTCACCGGACCTGACCACCAATGATAAATCAAAGCAGCTGTCCAGTGGTGGTCCCATCACCAAAGACAATACTTCTGTTGAATACTATTGCACCATCTTTACTGCAGCCGAGAGTGCTTTGGAAAAGGATTTGTTGTGGACCGGAAGTGATGATGGACTGGTGAACATCAGCAGGGACGGAGGAAAAAACTGGGTAAATGTCACACCGAAAGATGCGCCGAAATGGATGATGTGGAATGCCATCGAAACCGATCCGTTCAAAAAAGGTGGTGCATACATCACCGGCACACGCTACAAGCTGGATGATTATACTCCATACATCTACAAAACTGAGGATTATGGCCAATCATGGAAACTGATTACTGCAGGCATTGATCCCATGCATTTTACACGTATTGCGAGGGCTGATAAAAAACGTCCAGGATTGCTCTACGCAGGAACAGAGTTCGGCATGTACATCAGCTACAATGATGGTGCATCATGGCAATCTTTTCAATTGAACTTGCCCATTGTTCCCATCACCGACCTGACCATCAAGAACAATGACCTGATTGTGGCCACACAGGGCAGGGCACTTTGGATCATCGATGATTTGACGCAGGTTCAACAGGCTGATCCATCCATCAAGTCCAAGGCATTGCATGTGTTCTCTGTTAATCCTGTTTTGAGAATGCCGCCGGTTTTCAGCCGCTGGGGAATGGCGTCCGGAGCACCTGCCAATGCGGCAATGAATCCTTTGAAAGGTGCTGTCATCAACTTTCATGCAGGTGCGGCAACCGATTCAAGTACTGCTTCAGTTGCTGTTTTTGACAGCAAAAAGCAGTTGATCGGTCGTTTCTCAACTGATAGCAAATCCAACCCAATTAAATTGCTCAAAGGACCCAACCAATTTGTATGGGACATGCAATATCCTGCTGCAGAACGGGTTGAAGACCTGATCCTTTGGAACGGCGTGCCCGGAAGCATTACAGCAATCCCCGGCAATTACAGCGCTGTTGTGCGGGTCGACAAGGATTCTGTTGAGGTTCCCTTTTCCATTCTGCCAGACCCCAATTACCATTGTTCACAGGCCGATTATGAAGCCCAGTTGGATTTTCTGCTCAAGGTCAAGGGCAAGTTTTCTGAGACCATGAAAGCGATAAAGGACATTCGACAGGTGCGCACACAGATGAATGATTTTGTAAGCAAGCAGGGTGATGCCTGTCCAAAGGAAGTGAAGCAATTGGCCGACAGCCTCGGGAAAGCACTCACTTCGATTGAAGAGAAGTTGCACCAAACAAAGGCAAAGAGCGGGCAGGATGTATTGAATTTCCCCATTCGCCTGGATGATAAGCTCGGTGGTGTCTATGACATGGCCAGCAGTGGAAACATGGCCCCCAGCAAGCAGGCGAGGGATGTTTTTGCCGAGCTTTCCTTGCAAGTGGATGCTGAACTGCTGAAGCTAAAAGGAACGATAGAAAGCGGCCTGAAGGCCTTCAACGCATTGGTAAGGGAAAAGCAACTTCCCGTAGTAGTGGTTAAATAAATCACCTCATCTGCACAATGAGAAAAGGAGCCAGGCATTTGCTTGGCTCCTTTTTTATGTTGTCAATATTTTTCAAGTGGATGATGCACTCATCAATCCATTTGATGTTTGTTTATTTTACTACAGGCCTCACTCCTGTATTGCCACCGCCATCCAATGTCATGTCATGGGGTTTGTTGGTCTTCCATGCTCCACGCGTAAAATCAGGAACGTCAACGGTCTTGGAACGCTTGGCCACAGAAGCACCACTGAGAGGAAATACGGAACTCCATGCAGCGGCATCATATACATCCTGGTCCAGTGGCAATCCATTGCGCAGGCAATCAATCAACCTCCAGTCCATGATAAAATCCATTCCACCATGTCCGCCCACATTCTTGGCGATTTCACCAATATGTTTAACGATCGGTGGTGTGTATTTGTCTTTCATGGCAGCCAATTCCTCTTCCTTCAACCATGAATGTCCAAGGGCAATGCGCTCTGGGCCAGGCCATTTTTGGGCTGCGCCTTTGGTACCGCTGACAAGGTGAATCCTTGAGTAAGGACGTGGTGAAGAAACATCGTGCTGCACCATCAGGGTTTTGCCGAGGTCTGACCTGATGATGGTGGTGTTCATGTTGCCCCTGTAGGTTTTGCCTGTGAACTCCTTGAAGAAATCATCCTTAGCGGCCATTTCATCGGCCAGTTTTCCAAGTGTAAAATCATTGGTACTCATGCTCACGAGGTGGTCGAACTTATCGCCACGGTTGATGTTCATGCATTGTGCAATGGGTCCCAATCCATGGGTAGGATAAAGACTTCCATTGTTTTGAATATTTTCTTTCAGCCGCCACATGTCTGCATAGCCCTTCTTATTGAAAAGGTAATCCTTGCTCAGGTCGTGGATATAAGCGCCTTCGGCATGAAGGATTTCGCCAAAAAGTCCATTGCGGGCCATGTTCAAGGTGAGGAGTTCAAAGAAATCATAGCAGCAGTTTTCCAACATCATCATGTGCTTGCGGGTCTTCTCGGATGTTTCCACCAGTTCCCAGCACTCATCGATTGTTTTTGCAGCAGGCACCTCTGATGCAGCATGCTTTCCATTCTTCATGGCATATACTGAAATGGGGGTATGCAGTTCCCAGGGAGTGGTTACATAAACCAGGTCAATATCATTGGATTCGCAAACTGCTTTCCATCCTTCGCTTCCGGAATAGGCCTTGGCTTTTGGCAATCCTTTTTTGGTCAGTATGTTTTGTGCCTTGTCCACCCGCTCCGGATATTTATCACACAAGGCCTTGATTTCAACGCCATCGATATAACTCAAACGGTCTACAGCACCGGGTCCCCTCATCCCGAGGCCAATCACCGCAACCCTCACTGTAGGAAGTTTTGGGGCGGCATAGCCACACATGTTGAATGTTGCAGGTGCTACGGGCACCACAGCAGTGCTGGCAGCAAATCCATTTTCAGGAAGGGCAGAGGCAATTGCACCTGAACCCAGGGCAACATTGCGGATGAACGATCTTCTGTTGGTACTCATTTTTAAGGGTTTAAATATGAGTACTAAAGATAAGGCAAATCAGAGGTTAAGCCAATAGTTCATTTTGAAGACGATTGCCCTGTTTTTGTTTTTCATGAAAGGATCAGTGAAGTAGTTGTCGCTGTAGACCAAAAACAGGTCGCTCATGGGTTTGTAGCGCCACTGAAGACGGCTGTTGATGTTGAAGTTGTTGCGCTGGTTGTTGTACTGCAAAAAGGTTGTCCAGAAAAGGTTGTTGGAGAAATTAACCTCGATCCTTGGTGCAACAAGAAACAGGTTGTTTTTTCCAAAGGGTTCCGGAAACCTGAGCCTCGATTGTTCAAGGTTGATGGAGAAATTTCCCCATGGCTGCACACGGTAGCTTGCCGTAAATTCATACCTGAAAATACTGCCATTCAATAATTCGCCTTGTAAAATGGAAGCACTGTAGTAGAATTTTTTCCTGTAATCAGATCCGTAAGAAATTGATTTCGTCCAGGCACTGTATGCCCCCGGTGGAATCGGGTCCTTGTCAGTATAAGCGGTATGATAGAGCAGGTTGGTTAAGTTATATCCCATGTTCAACCTGATTTCAGAAGTATTTTTAAAAGAGAATTGCAGGCTTAAACCGTGGTCAGATTCATTCAGTGATTTATCCAAATTCAAGACAGTAAAATTCTCCATCCCCAATTTGATCTGGTTTAATTTTCCTTTTGACGGGAACAAGGTGTACTTGGTTTCATTGTAGATTTGGTTGAACCCTTTTCTGATTACGGTATCCTTTTGGGCATCGAAGTTTTCGATCCTGCTGACGAACCCCATGTCTGTATAAAAATTATCGGTGATGGTACCGGCATCAACAAAACATGTCAACTTCTTCCCAAAATAACCTCCACCTGCGCTGGAATAATATTGGGGTTTTCTGATGGACTCCTTAAAGGATTGGTGGTATCCGGTCCATGCATTCCACCTGCCAGATTTGTCAGTGAAATTATATTCCATTCCCGCATTCCTTCCGTATTTTTCCAATGGATCCTCGATGCTATGGCTTACATCTTCAATGCCCTGTCTGTTCAGGAAATAACCCTTTACAACAGAACGGGTTTGCACCTGTTGATTGAAAGTAACAGCAGTATAGTTTTGCGCAGCCGATGTTTCCTTTGCAAGGGTTTGCATGTTCATGATGCCTATCCTAGTTTTCTTGGAAATATTGCCACTGATGCGGGCACCGGCAAGGATCGGAATCCTGTTTCCGTTTTTATCCAACCCAATGGTCCTTGAGTAAAAGGGTCTGACAGGTGGAATACCATATGAGGAGAACAAATCGTCATTCTCCAGGAAAAAGGTTCTTCTTTCCGGAAAAAAAATATTGAAGCGGGTGAGGTTGGTTACCTGTTTGTCCACCTCAATTTGTGAAAAATCTGGGTTGACGGTGAGATCGAGGTTGAGGGAAGAAGTTAGTGCCACTTTAGCGTCAAAACCACCATTGAATTTTCCTTTTGCCACTGTTCCAAAATCCTTGTTGTGCTCTAGCGAACCGGTAGTAAAGGGAATGATGGAAATGTTGGTGCCAGGGGTGGGGGGAGGACTGTCCCAGTTCAGTGCCCCTGAATATCCAAAATCTGCAAATGGAAAGTTGATCGGCATGTCCGTCCAGGTGGAAAATTCATTATTCTTTACATCCGTTCTGAGCAGGTTCATGCCCCATCGGGTATTGCCCTCTTTATAGCGGAGGGTGCTGAACGGGATGGCAATTTCTGCGATCCAGAAGCGATCATGGCGGCTGGTGGCCGAATACCATTTGTTGTCCCAGCTGAAATTCAATTGCATTCCTGATCCCGCATTGACCAGGTCTTCCGACTGCACATTGTAAGGTGTGATGGAAAACAGAAAACCATTGGTTCGCTGGTTGACCGGATCAAGGGCAATCGACACTGCATCACTGTCAAAAAATCCCTGGTCCCTTTTCAGGGTCTGTGCAATGTAAAAACTGGTGTCCATGGCCTTGATGCCAAAATAGATGAATTGGTTATCGTAGGTGACCTTGACGAAAGTTTTTCTTTTCGGACGTCCTTCGTCATTGGGCCATTTCATGAAAAAATCCCTTGCTTCACCCGCATCTATCCAGTCTTTCTCGTCCAGGATGCCGTCTACCTTGATGGGGCTCAGTGATTTCCTGATGGCCAGCTGAAACTGTTCCTGGAATTTCATTCCATCCTGGGCCATGGAAATTCCAAAGAATATCAGGCAAACAAGTGTGCTGAGCTGTTTATGTGGTTGCATTGTTCGGGAAAGCCAATTGTATGGGAGCGCAAATTTCGACTTTACCGGGCATTCCCCCAATAAAACATTGCAAATGGACCGACGGCTTGATGGGTGGCACGGACGCAGGAATCCAAATTTTACTATCTTGTTGGCATGCTGTATCGTTTTGGCTGGACCATCATGTGGGTGACATTCAGGATATTTTACCGGAGGATTGACGTATTGGAGGCAGAAAAATTGCAACATGGGAAACCTGCCATCCTGATTGCCAATCATCCAGCCTCATTTCTGGATGCCATGGTATTGGCCGTCTTTCTGGGAAGACCCATTCATTTTTATGTTAGGGGAGATATTTTTGCACATCCCTTTGTTTACTGGATGCTTAACAAGCTCCACATGATACCCATTTTCAGCCGGGAGCATGGAACAGGAAATCTCTCAAAGAACAAGACCACATTTGAGCGGGGAAGAAAACTGCTTTCAGCAGGGAATCTCCTGTTGATTTTTCCGGAAGGATTCAGCAGGCGTTCCAAACAAATGGAGCCCTTCAAAAAGGGTGCAGCACGTGTTGCATTGCAAACGGCTTTTGATGATGGTGCAGTGGGAGGGCTGACCATTCAAACCATTGCCCTAAATTATTCCCACCATGGATTGAGGTCTGATCTTTTCATCAGGGTAGGTGATGCCTTGCCACTTGGTCAATACGAAAATGCATACAGGGAATTTCCTGCTCAGGCCATCAACAAATTGACGACAGACATGCAGTCCTTGTTTGAAAAAAATGTCATTCATGTCAGGAAAGGGGAGCGTACTGACATTGTTGAAACGGTCATGCGCATGCAATACAATGACCATTCTGACAACATGGAGCAGTTCTTTCAGCAAGCAAGAAACAAAGCTGAGCAGATCAGTGGGATGGATGATGAAACCTATTTTGCCTTTCAATCAAGTCTCGCGCGTTACCATCAACTGCTTGCAGAAAATAAAATAAATGACATTTCCCTTTCAGCCAATGCAGGACGAGTAAAAAACAATTGGTTCAATCTGATATTGCTGTCTCCATTGTTTGTATTGGGAACAATCATCTGGTGGATTCCAGGAAGGATCAGCAAATGGATTGCCGATAAAACCGTTACCCGCATTGATTTCTATACAAGTGTATACAATGGAGTGCTTGGCTTTATGGGCCTGATCTGGTGGGTACTCTTGCAAATCATTTTTTTGACAGCAGGATTAAAAACGTTGTCATTCATCATGTTTGTATCTCCATTATTGTGTTATACAGCATTGAAGTGGAATGAATTGTATGCGTTGCAGAAGGCAATACGAAAGTTCAGATTAATGCGGATAAGCAATCAACAGCAGTTTGAAACATTGGGGATGATCAGGGATAAGATTCTTGCTATATGGTGAATGATCAGGGTCTTAAATGGCGAATAGATACCATTGATATTCAAATGCAGACGCCATGATTTACGCCCACCGCAAATGGATGAATCAATCAATCCCTCAACAAGTCCGGCCTTTTCTCTTCCGTTCTTTTCAATGCCTGCTCATGGCGCCAGTCCTCGATTTTTTTGTGGTCACCGCTCATCAATACATCCGGCACCTTCCATCCTCTAAAATCAACTGGTCTTGTATATACTGGTGGCGCAAGGAGATTGTCCTGGAAAGAGTCAAACAGCGCTGAGGTTTCATCGTTGAGCACACCCGGAAGCAGTCGTCCTATTGCGTCAACAACCACAGCCGCGCCCAGTTCACCTCCACTCATGACAAAATCACCAATGGATATTTCCTTTGTGATGTAGTGGTCGCGGATGCGCTGATCAATGCCCTTGTAATGTCCACAGATGAACAACAATGATTTTTTGAGGGAGAGTCCATTGGCCATGCCCTGGTTGAACAAATCACCATCAGGGGTCAGGTATATGATTTCATCAAAATTCTGTTCAGCACTTAACTCCTCAATGGCATTGGCCAGGGGTTCGCACATCATTACCATTCCGGCACCTCCCCCAAATTGGTAGTCGTCCACCATGCCATATTCATTGACGGCCCATTTTCTCAAGGGGTGTACGGTGATGTTCAGCAAACCCTTTGCTGCTGCACGTTTCATGATGGAATGACCAAAAGGGCTTTCAAGCAATTCTGGTACTACGCTAATGATGTGGATGTTCATGTTGGTTAATGTTTGGACAACAGTTGTTGAAGGGATTTTTCAATTCGAGCAGATTGGCATCCACCCCATCAATCATCCAGTGCTAAAAAATCTCCCAAGTCTCTTCTTTCCTTTTTGGTAGGTCTCCCAATCTTGGAAGGTCTTTTTCCAGAGAAGAAGGAAGCCGACTGGTAAGCAATGCGTTCCACTTCTTCGGGCGGTGTCAAGTCCTCGTAATGCTTGATGGCTTCACTGTATTGCACCCTGGAGTGCAACAATGAAATCACCCGGATTGTCCATTTCTTTTCTTCCGTTTTGACTTCATACACATCACCCGGTTTTACTCCTCTTGAAGCCTTGACGCTTTCCTCATTCATTTTTACCCTCCCTTTTTCGCATGCGGCGCTGGCAGCTGTTCTTGTTTTGAACAGCCGGATTGACCAAAGGTATTTGTCCAGGCGTAGTTTCTCTTTTTCCATTTTATCGCTTCCTTTACAAAATTAAACATTTGAGTATAAGCGAACTTTCCTATTTTTCGGTTTCAAGCCAAATACCATGAAAATGAAGCCATTCTTTATTTTTGCCATCTTTTTCAGCTTTTTGATAAGCCATGTTGCACGCCTGCAAGCCCAGTCTAAAACACAGTGGTCATTAGACGGAACAGGAATATTCTCCCTTTCAAAAAATGCCTTGGTCAAAACCGATGTTTTGACTGGGGATGTAGATACTGTCATCAGTGCATTGCAATTGAACAAGGCAGATCTGTTCAAGAAAATGGACAATTATTCCTGGAATGAAACAACCCGGCAATTGCTTGTGTTTGCCAATACAGCAAGGGTTTGGCGCTACAATACAAAGGGAGATTATTGGGTTTATGACGAAACTTCAAAAAAATGGCACCAACTCGGAAAGTCAAGGCCTGCGCAAACCCTGATGTTTGCAAAGCTTTCTCCAGATGGAAAGAAAGCGGCCTATGTTGCTGAACAGAACATCTATATAGAAGACCTGAAAACCGGTGTGATCAAGGCATTGACAACCGATGGCAACCGCCGTATGATCAACGGAACATTCGATTGGGTCTATGAAGAAGAATTTGCCTGCCGCGATGGTTTCAGGTGGAGCCCTGATGGAAAAAAAATCGCCTTCTGGCAGGTCAATGCTGCCGGCACCAAGGATTTTATGATGATGGACAATACTTCAGGTATTTATTCCAAGCCCATACCGGTTGAATATCCCAAGGTGGGCGAAGCACCCTCTGCAGTCAGGATTGGCGTCATTGATCTCGCCTCTGGCAAAAAGACCTGGATGGATATTCCAGGTGATCAGCGCCAACATTATATCCCTAGGATGGAATGGGCGGGAAAGGATGAGGTCATTATCCAGCAACTCAACCGAAAACAAAATGAAAGCATGCTCTTTTTGGCCAATGCCGCTTCTGGTAAGGCCTATTCTATCCATGCAGAAAAAGATGCAGCATGGATAGACATTCTTCCTTCCATTGACGACGACTACAGCTATGGCGGATGGGATTGGCTTGATGCAGGTAAATCTTTTCTTTGGGTTTCTGAGCAAGACGGATGGCGGCATGTATACCGCATGTCACGCAATGGGAAAGAATCTGTTCTTTTGACCAAGGGCAACTTTGATGTCATGGAAATCGCCGCAGTAAGGGAAAATGAGGGATATGTTTATTTTTATGCATCACCCGACAATGCCACCCAGAAATTCCTATACCGTGCAAAACTCGACGGCAGTACCCTTCCGGAGCGCATCACCCCCAGTTCGCAGCCAGGCACACACCAATATGATATTTCACCGGTTGTGGATCTTGCTTACCATAGTTTTTCCAACCACAAGGTGCAGTGGACTACAGAGATTATCCGTCTTTCCACACACCAGGATGGAAATGGAAAATCAGTTGTTCAAGAAGCCATCAACAAAGTTGCAAACCAAAAATCGCCCATAGAATTTTTCAAGGTAAAAACGGACGATGGTGTGGAGATGGATGGTTGGATGGTTAAACCCGAAAACTTTGATCCATCCAAAAAGTATCCGGTGGTTTTCTTTGTGTATTCAGAACCTGCCGGAGCCAATGTGATTGATCGTTTTGGTACTGGGCGAAACAGGCTGTATGCGGGTGACATGCGCAAAGATGGCTATATATATGTGACCATTGACAACCGCGGCACACCCGTCCCCAAGGGTCGTGAATGGAGAAAGTCCATCTATCGCAAGATAGGCATTGTGAACATCGATGACCAGGCCAAGGCCGCCAAAGAAGTTTTTAAAATGGGTTTCATTGACACGTCCCGTGTTGCCGTATGGGGATGGAGTGGTGGTGGATCCGCTACCTTGAACCTGATGTTCAGGTATCCTGAAATTTACAAGACCGGTATTTCCATTGCCGCTGTTGCAAATCAGCTTACCTATGATAACATATACCAGGAACGCTACATGGGTTTGCCACAAGAAAACCGTGAAGATTTTGTAAATGGTTCTCCCATCACCCATGCAAAAAACCTCCGGGGCAATTTGTTGTACATCCATGGAACCGGTGATGACAATGTGCATTACCAAAACGCCGAGATGTTGCAGAATGAATTGATCAAATACAACAAGCAGTTTCAGTTCATGTCTTACCCCAACAGAAGCCACAGCATCTCTGAGGGAGAAGGCACGACAAGGCATTTGTCAACGCTCTATACAAATTATTTGAAGCAGCATTGTCCTCCAGGAGTGAGATGATTGTGCAAACTCCCGGAGATGCATCAACCTGTTCAGGAATTGATTTGGCCTTCTATCCTTTTGATCAGTCACAGCAGATTCTGGTGATTTTAAGCAAGGACTGATGAAATGACTAAAGCGAAAACAATTTCATGTCTTTATTTTCCAAAATCTCTTTTGTATGGCCATTCATTCCTACTGCATACATGGTTTCTGCAAGTTCTTTGTCAGTTATACTCAGGTTGTTTCCGAGTAATTTTATAATCGGATATAATTTTCTTGTTAGTGCATAAAAAAGATTAGGCTCCTTTCTTTTTGTTGTGGGGTAGATATAGCCAGGCCTGAATGCATAAAAGGATGTAAAGTTCAATGCAGCCAACGCATTTTCAATGGCACCTTTGTCTCTTGCAAATTGCAATTTGCCTTTTTCAGATCTATCAGCCCCTTGACCACTCAACAAACAAAATGTGGTGTTAGGGGACTTTGCATGTATGGATTTGGCCAGGTTGAATGGGTAGTCAAAATTGATTTTTCTAAATTCCCCTGCCGGTACTGCACCAGTATAAACGCCTAAACAATAAAAAACAATGTCTACAGCATCAAATAAATGAGCGAAATCATCATACTCCAGAAAATTCTCTACGACGAATTCCTTGTATTTTTCATTTCTAACTTTGGTTGGTTTTCTAACAAGTGAAATAATTTCATAAACTTCATTGCTCTTCAAGCACAACTGAAGCAAAATATTGCCCACCATGCCTGTGCTTCCTGTGATGATAATTTTCTTTTTCATTTTGCAGTAAAACTTTACAACAATTACCCATTTTAAGGTCTCCCGCCATGGGCTGCCATGTGCATAATCTTTTAGCCTTGCTCAACTTCTCTCAACCTCCCTAAACCTTACTACATATTTGAACCGTTCTGCCTTTTGCTGACCAGTTCAACCCATTTCAATTTTATTCCCCAGCAAAATACTGATGGAAATAAGGAATGGTTTCAATCCCTTTGTAGAAATTGAACAGGTCGTATTTTTCATTGGGTGAATGCAGGTTGTCACTGTCGAGGCCAAAGCCCATGAATACGATTTTGACGCCAAGTTCTTTTTCAAACAAGGAGCAGATGGGTATGCTGCCGCCACCACGCACAGGCACAGGTGATTTTCCGAAGGTATGCTCAATGGCTTTTGCAGCAGCCTGGTAGCCCCTGGAATCGATGGGTGTAAGGTAGGGTTCACCACCATGGTGCTCAGCAGCTTTTACTGTTACTCCGGCTGGTGCAATTTTTCTGAAATAGTCCAGCAATATTGCGGTAATCTTTTCAGAAGACTGGTTGGGCACCAAGCGGGCTGAAATTTTAGCGTTGGCCTTGGAAGGCAGTACTGTTTTTGCTCCCTCGCCTGTATATCCTCCCCAGATGCCGTTTACCTCTAACGTTGGGCGAATTCCTGTTCTTTCATTGGTACTGTATCCCTTTTCACCATAAACGGCATCAATACCAAGATCTTGCTTGTATTCGGTCTCATCAAAGGGTGCTTTTGCCATCAACGCACGTTCTGCTGCACTTGCTTCAATCACATCGTCATAAAATCCTGGTATGGTGATATGGTTGTTTTCGTCGTGGCATGAAGCGATCATCCTGGCAAGAATCGTGGCAGGGTTGGCTACTGCACCACCATATACACCACTGTGCAAATCCCGGTTGGGCCCCGTAACCTCAACTTCTATGTAGCTAAGACCGCGAACCCCTGAATCAATTGATGGGGTATCCATGCTGATCATGGCTGTATCACTGATCAGTACCACATCCGCTTTCAGCAAATCGTGGTGCGTGGATACAAACCTTGCAAGGTTTGGAGAGCCAATTTCCTCTTCGCCTTCTATGCAAAACTTGATATTTGTTTTCAGCGCATTGCTCTTGACCATCACTTCAAGGGCCTTGACATGCATATAAAATTGTCCTTTGTCATCACAAGCGCCCCGTGCAAAAATCTTACCATCCTTGATCACAGGCTCAAATGGTCCACTGTGCCAAAGCTCCAGCGGGTCTGCAGGCTGAACATCATAGTGCCCATAGACCAGTACGGTAGGGAAAGAGGAATCAACCATTTTCTCTCCATAAACGATGGGATGACCCGCCGTTTCATGTATTTCAGCAAGGTCTGCTCCGGCATCAAGAAGGGATTGCTTTACTGCTTCAGCACACCTGATCATGTCTGCCTTGTGTTCGCTGTTGGCACTGATGGACGGAATCCTCAGCAGCTCAAGAAGTTCATTCAGGAAGCGTTCCTTGTGCTGATCGATGTATTGTTTCATGTTTGTTAGTGTTTAAAGTACACATTAGAATTCATAAAATTTTAACAAAAAAATTTTGTAGTTCCAAAAGCATACATATATTTGATGCACGATTGCGTGTCATATCCTCAGCCTTTGTGATTGCAGCTGTTTCAAAACGGTAGCTTTTTGCAAAGGCTGACTTTTTTGGCAATTGTTCTTGATTGCCTTCTGGTTTATTTTCCGGTAACCAATCTTTCTTCCACAAACTTCCAATTCACCAGGTTGAACCAGTTGTTCACGTATTCGGCGCGCTTGTTCTGGTATTTGAGGTAATAGGCATGTTCCCAAACATCCAATCCCAACAATGGCGTTCCTTTCACCGGAGACAAATCCATGAGTGGATTGTCCTGGTTGGGTGTTGAACCGATTTGCAACTTTTTTTCGCCATCCAGGTACAACCAGGCCCATCCACTTCCAAACCTGGTCATGGCTGCTTCGCTCATTTTGGATTTGAAGTTCTCATAATTGCCAAAACTTGCTGTCAGTGCCTGTTTCAATGGCCCTTCGTGCAGCGCTGTGCCTGGCGCCTGCATGCTTTTCCAGAAGAGTTCATGGTTGTAATGGCCACCACCATTGTTGCGGAGTTTGGCGGAAAAGGTGGAGATTTTTTTGAAGGCCTCTTCGAGGCTTATCTTTTCACCCTTGAATTCTGCCAATGCTGCTTCGTTCAGGTTTTTTGTATAGGCAGCAGCATGTTTGGTATGGTGGATTTCCATGGTGAGTGCATCAATATACGGCTCCAATGCGCCATATGCATAGGGCAGGGGAGATTGCACAAATGGGGTCGTTTGAAAAGGGAAGTCGGCGAAAACTGAACCAGGAATCATGCCCAAAGCCCCTGCGGCCATGCCTCCCTTGATGGTTGTACTGATGAATTTTCTGCGCGAGTTGTTGGTATCCATGGCTTTTGATTTGAGGTGTAAAGATTAGGATTGTAATGGAACTTTCCGCTTGAACTTACCTTGTATTTTCCTGAAAAAACGGAAATAGTATTCGGTATTGAAGAGTTGGGAATCGTTCATCGCCTTATAGACCAAAAACAGTCCGATGGGCAACAAAACAATGCTGGAAAGCCATATCCCGAGGAAGGGATGCATGATGCCTTGCCGCACAAACTTTTCACCAAACATGTTCAACAGGTGAAATACCAGAAAGAAAGCCACAGCTACAACCAACGGCATACCCAATCCACCCTTTCTGATGATGGATCCCAGTGGGGCTCCTATGATGAACAATACAATGCAGGCAAATGAAAGTGAATATTTTTTATGCCACTGGATGGCATACATCCTCCAATCGCGTTCCCGCTGTTCATGGTCTGCCGCAATCAATTCAAGGGAACTTTTTACAAGGTTGATCTTATCGGCGGCTTTGGTAAATGCCACATCCACAACGGAGTCTGGGAGGTTGTCTCCATAGGTGCGCACCTTCTTGGGCAGGATCACCTTACCGGATTTCCATCCTTTTTTAAAATATTTTCCAAACAGGTAATAGCTTGTAATTTCCTTGTTCATCCGCACCGTTTCAATGCGCCTGATCTCCTTGTTGATGGAGTCCGTTGAATTTTTCAGTTGACGGACATTCAACATTTCATAACTCCCTTTGAACATGCTGTCAGGTGTTTTCAACACGTCAAAACTGCTCAGGTCAAAAACTTTTTTGTACTTTTTGAATCCCAGCCGGTAATAGTCAGTCTGCGCTGTATTGTATGGTCCTTTTTCCTGGTAACGCCATCCATTCTCAAGGTCAAACTCAAGAAATTTCTTGTCGTCACTGACACTCATTTTTCCTTTCTCAGCAACAATGATGTTGTCCTGAAGCGAATACTGATTTTCGTAAATGACAATCTTGCTGATGCTGTTTCCATCTTTTTCCTTTTTGCCCACCTTGATGGCAAATCCGGGAATCTTGTCGTAGAAAATCCCTTCCTTGATGTCAAAGGCGGGTTTTGCCACACGAATGTCATAGAGCATGGTGGTAAACTTGAGGTTGGCCACTGGCATTACATAGTTAGAAATCAGGAAGGCTACAATTCCAATCATGATCGAAACAACCATCAAGGGGCGCATGAAGCGCAGCAAAGGAATTCCTGCAGATTTGATGGCCACCAACTCAAAACTTTCTCCCAGGTTTCCAAAGGTCATGATGGAGGAAATCAGGATTGCCAATGGGAGTGCCAAGGGAACTGCCGTTACAGTGACATAGGCGGTAAGCTCAAGAATGCTGGAGAAATCCAGCCCTTTGCCAACCAGGTCATCGATGTATTTCCAAAAAAATTGCATCACCAACACAAAAAGTGTGATGAAAAAGGTCGCGATAGATGGACCGATAAAGGCATTTAAAATGAGTTGATCAAGTTTCTTGAGCATCTTTAATTGCCAAGTCTGTGGAACAGATCGTGTACTTGTACGCCCCAAAGTCTTGACTGATCAGCGATTTCCTTTTTTTCAGCAAAGTCCTTGATGACCAGAATGGTCTGACTGCTTACTTCTGATTTTTCTATGGAGAATTCAAAATATTCGTTTTGGGGAGCATGCAGCCAATGGAAACGGATGAATTTATTCTCCTCTGCCTCCAGCACCTCGGCTTTTTCTACCGAGCCGTTCCAGGAAAAACTGAAAACAGTATCGCGTTCATCCACCTTGTCCGCAAACCATTCCTGCAATCCTGCAGGTGTGGAAAGGAAATCATACAGGATGTTGGGTGAACATCTTACGGGGTACTCTATAGAAAATAACTGTTTGCTCATGTTGATTTGTATTGGTCTCTGTTCACATTTTTATCGCATGCACCTTGCAATGATAGAAAAATATCGGAATTGAAAAAATATAATTTGATGTTTCTTTTCTTTTTTTTAAACGTGATTTTCACTTTTTTGAATTGATGTTTTCAAGTAATTGAATATCAGTAATTTATACGTGAATTTCGGTTTTGGGGAAAACCTGAGAAGCGAATTAACAATATTTTTATGACAACAGCGTTTTGGTAAGGTCCTGTGCCATACTTGAGAAAACCACTTTAACATCCTTCCCATGAGCATGCGCCAACTGCGTATAGGTCAATCCATAACCTTGCGCGAATCCCCAAGCCTTGACAAGTATTTACAAGACATCAGCAAGGTTCCCATGATCAGTGTCGAGGAGGAAGCCCGGTTGGCAGATTTATCCAAAAAGGGTGACCAGTCCGCATTGGAGCAACTCACAAAAGCGAACCTCAGGTTTGTGGTTTCTGTGGCAAAACAATACCAACACCAGGGATTATCACTTTCAGACCTTATCAATGAAGGCAACATGGGTTTGATGCGTGCAGCAAAACGATTTGATGAAACAAGGGGTTTTCGGTTTATTTCATATGCAGTTTGGTGGATCCGCCAGAGCATTTTGCAGGCATTGGCCGACCAATCCCGGATTGTGAGGGTACCCCTGAACCGGGTAGACATGCGCAATAAAATTGCCAGGGCCGCCCAGTATTTGGAACAGGTTTTTGAGCGTGAACCCTCGGTTGAGGAGATTTCAAAACATTTGGAAATGGACCTGGACGAGGTTTCATCCACCATCACCTTGGCGAACCGTCATGTCAGCATTGACTCGCCTTTGGGGGATGACAGTGAAGGCACCATGATTGACATCATGGAAAACAAAGAGGCAGAAGCAGCTGACCATGAAACACAGCATGAATCAATGCATTATGAAATAGAACGCGCTTTGGGCAGCCTCACTGAAAAGCAGCAAAAAGTACTGAGGTACCTGTATGGCATTGGCATGGATCGTCCAATGGGGATGGAAGACATCGGCGTGGAATGCAACCTTACCCGAGAAAGGGTCAGGCAAATCAGGGACATGGCATTGGCAAAGTTGAGGCAGACTGCAAGTTCCATGAGACTCAGGGCGTTCCTGTAGATCTTCAAGATCCTTATTTCGGTGCATCCAGCCAATGCCATGACAACCGGCAAGAAAACTAAAAACATAATCATTAACTTTGCATGAATGAACATCCCATGGTGTTCATTTTTCATTAAAGCCGCAAAGAACATGTTTGAAAATTTAAGTGAAAAAATCAGCGCCGCCTTTAAGCAAATCAAGGGCGAAGGCAGGATTTCAGACCTCAATGTTGCCAATACAGTCAAGGACATCAGAAAGGCATTGTTGGACGCTGATGTCAATTTCAAAATTGCAAAAGAATTCACAGACAGGGTAAAGGAAAAGGCAATTGGTCAAAAGGTATTGACGGCAGTAAGTCCTGGCCAACTCATGATCAAGATTGTTCAGGATGAACTTACTGAACTCATGGGTGGATCTGCCAGTGGATTCAATGCAACAGGTAATCCTGCCATAGTATTGATTGCGGGATTGCAGGGTTCGGGTAAAACCACCTTCAGCGGTAAGCTGGCGAACTACCTTAAAACACAGAAAGGAAAGTCGCCTTTGTTGGTGGCGGCTGACGTTTACCGACCTGCTGCAATTGACCAGCTAAAGGTCTTGGGTGCACAGATTGGTGTGGATGTATATGCAGAACCGGAAAACAAAGATCCGAAGGCGATTGCAGAAAATGCCTTGAAACAAGCGAAAATTACAAACAAAAACGTCATCATCATTGATACTGCCGGTCGTTTGGCCGTGGATGAGGTGATGATGAATGAAGTGGCTGGATTGAAGGCAGCATTTTCACCGCAGGAAATACTTTTCGTTGTCGATGCGATGACGGGCCAGGATGCAGTGAACACCGCAAAGGTATTCAACGAAAGGCTTGATTTTACTGGCGTAGTATTGACAAAATTGGATGGCGACACCAGGGGTGGAGCCGCTTTGTCCATCAAATACACCGTTCAAAAACCCATCAAGTTCATCAGCAGTGGTGAGAAGATGGAAACATTGGATGTCTTCCATCCCGACAGGATGGCCCAGCGTATCCTCAGAATGGGGGATATAGCATCCTTGGTTGAACGGGCACAGGCGCAGTTTGATGAGGAGCAGGCCAAAAAACTGGAGAAAAAAATCAGGAAAAACCAGTTTGATTTTCAGGATTTTCTTGATCAATTGCAGCAAATCAAGAAAATGGGAAACCTCAAGGACCTGATGGGCATGATTCCGGGTATGGGCAAGGCCATGAAAGACATTGATATCAGTGATGATGCATTCAAGGGCGTGGAATCCATCATCAGTTCAATGACTCCTTTTGAGCGGTCCAATCCGGATGTGATTGACCTGAAGCGGAAACAAAGGATTGCGAAGGGCTGCGGACGTGACATGAATGAAGTCAACCAATTCTTCAAACAATTCGAGCAAATGAAGCAGATGATGAAGGGGATGAACAACATGCCGACCATGCCCAGGATGGGCGGAAGGCGTTGATCCATTGAAGCATCCAATCCCAATCTATGATGCTTTTCATGCTTAAATATGACACTTGTTTTTGATAATTCTTCGCAAATGCATATATTTGCCGCTCGAATTGAAACAATTTTACTCACCACCCACTAAAAATTTACATTTTTTATGGCTGTCAAAATCAGACTCCAACGTCATGGAAGCAAGAAGCGTCCATTTTACTTCATCGTAGTGGCAGATGCACGTGCACCCCGCGATGGCAAGTTCATTCAGAAAATCGGAACCTACAATCCACTCACTCACCCTGCTACTGTATTGGTGGATCGCCAGAAGTCACTTGAGTGGCTGAACAATGGCGCACAACCTACAGACACAGTACGTAAAATTCTCTCCACCAAAGGTGTGCTTTTCCTGAAGCATTTGCTTCGTGGAGTTGATCTTGGCTTGTTTGATCATGCAACAGCAATGACCAAATTTGAAGCCTGGCACCAGGAGCAGGAATCAAAGGCAAGGGCACGTCAGGAAGCTGCAGTCCGCGAACGCCGCCAAAGGCCCCGCCAAGGTGGAGCCCCCAGCCGTCCGCAACCTGTAGAAGTAGCTCAAGTTGCACAACCTGAGCAACCTGAACAACAAGATGCACCAGCAGCTGAGTAAGCAAAACAATTAAAATCAAAAGCCTCGTTCAATACGGGGCTTTTTTATGCCATGGAAAATTATTTAAGCATCGGTAAGTTGGTTGCCACCTTTGGCGTTAAAGGGGAAGTTGTGCTGGAACATCACCTGGGTAAAGGTGCAAGCTTGTCCGGCATCAAGGCCCTTTTCATTGAAGAATTTACAGGTAAGTTCATTCCCTATTTCATTTCCGCAGTCAAGTCAAGAAGTGCAACCGAAATGATTCTTTCATTGGAAGAAATTGAAAGCCCGGAAGCCGCCAAAAGATTTCTGCGCAAAAAAATATGGCTGAAGGAAGAGGATGTTAAAAAAACAGCGTCGGCATCAGCACCCATTTCCATGTTGGGATTTATGGTATATGACAAGAAAAAGCCTTTGTCCACCGTCTTAGAAGTCATTGAACAGCCTGTTCAAATCCTGCTGCGCATTGAAATAAATGGTAAGGAGGTATTGGTGCCGCTCAATGAAAGTACCCTTGAAAAAATCGACCACAAAGCGGAAAAGATTTTTGTGTCCTTACCAGATGGCCTTCTGGATATTTATTTGGACTGATGGCGTATTTTACCTTTTGTTATGGCTGGTCAACAACCTTATATTGCTCATTTTGACCTGGATGCCTTCTTCGTTTCCGTAGAACGCATGCTGGACCCATCACTGGTGGGAAAGGCACTTATACTTGGGGGTTCAAGGGAACGGGGAGTGGTAAGCACTTGCAGCTATGAAGCCAGGAAATATGGCGTACATTCTGCTATGCCCATGGCCAGGGCCATCGCACTTTGTCCTCATGCGATTGTGATGAAAGGCACCCATGGCCAATACAGCAAATACTCCCAATGGGTTACCGACATCATTGCTGCAAAATCACCGTTGTTTGAAAAAGCTTCGATTGATGAGTTTTACATAGACCTGACTGGAATGGATCGGTTCTTTGATCCCCTGCAATGGACGATTGACCTGCGCAATGAAATCATCGAGACAACAGGATTGCCCATTTCCTTTGGCTTGGCTTCCAACAAGATGGTGGCAAAAATGGCCACCAATGCAGCAAAGCCCAATGGTTATTTGCAGGTGATGGCTGGAAAGGAAAAGGAGTTTCTCGCCCCACTCAACGTCGGCGAAATTCCTGGGGTTGGGGAGCATACCCTAAAGAACATGCACGCGCTTGGCATCATGACCATCAAGGACCTGGCTGCATTTCCAACGCATTTGCTGGTACAATATTTTGGAAAGTACGGGGAAATGCTGTCCCAAAAAGCACTTGGCACCTATTCAGGTACCGTTCACCAATACCATGAAGCAAAATCCATTTCCACTGAACATACCTTTTTTGAGAACACCAAGGACATCGACTACCTGCACAAAGAACTGCTTCGAATGACTGAAAAGCTGGGTCATGAATTGAGGGAGGAAGGCAAGATGACAAAATGTGTGGCTGTCAAGATCCGTTATCCTGACTTCGAGACCCATACCAAACAGATGGCCATTCAGCCAAGTGCTTACGATGATGAACTGTTTAAAGTGGTAAAAGACCTTTTTGAAGACCTGTATGAAAAGAAAAATGCAGTAAGACTGGTTGGTGTAAAGTTCAGCGAACTTACTGTGTCAAGCCTCCAAACCAATCTTTTTGACAACAGGGTCAGAAAGGCAAAGCTATATACCGCAATGGATGACGTAAAGTCCCGGTTCGGCAAAAAATCTGTTGGTCGGGGGGGATGATAATTTTGTATTTATAAGTCTACTGATTTTGTAGAATAAATAAATTTCATTTACTTCGTGTTACAAAATCAACAGTTATGGCAATAAGACTTGGTGATGAAGCACCCAATTTCTCTGCAACAACAACGGAAGGAACCATTGACTTTCATGCTTACCTGGGCAACAGCTGGGGCATTTTGTTTTCCCATCCTGCTGATTTCACACCCGTGTGCACCACTGAGTTGGGACGCACTGCCTTGTTGAAGGAAGAATTTGCAAAAAGGAATGTAAAGGTCTTGGCCGTTAGTGTGGATCCGCTGGACAAGCACCTCCAATGGGTAAATGACATCAACGAAACCCAACACTGCACTGTTGATTTTCCCATCATTGCCGATGAAAACCGTGAAGTGGCTGCACTGTATGACATGATTCATCCCAATGCTTCTGCAACGTTCACGGTCCGGTCCCTGTTCATCATTGGCCCGGACAAGAAAATCAAGCTGTTCATCACCTATCCGGCCTCAACCGGGAGAAATTTTGTTGAAGTGCTACGGGTCATTGATTCGTTGCAACTCACTGCAAATCATAGTGTTGCCACTCCTGCCGACTGGAAGGTAGGGGAAGATGTCATCGTTGTTCCAGCCGTTACTACGGAAGATGCGCTGTTGAAGTTTCCCAAAGGGCTGAACATCGTGAAGCCTTACCTGCGGTATACTCCCCAGCCTGAATAGGGAGTTGCGGCTGAGGACTGCAGTATTTATTTCTATTCCACCAAACTGCCAAACCGCTGAACTAATCGTTACCTTTGCGGCATGTCTAAGCCCAATATCCGCAACTTCAGCAAGGAAGAAATCGGAGAATACCTTGAATCAATTGGTGAAAAAAAGTTTCGTTTGCAACAAATATGGGAATGGTTGTGGCAAAAACATGCATTCGATTTCAAGTCCATGTCCAACCTCTCAAAAGAGTTGAGGACAAGCCTGGAGGAAAAATTTACGCTACCTTCTCTTTCCGTTGATACTAAGCAAGTAAGTGAGGATGGAACTGTGAAATCCCGCTTCAAGACCCACGATGGCTTCAAGGTGGAAGGTGTTTTGATTCCTACCGTGGAAAGGCTTACCGCCTGCGTCTCCTCACAAATTGGTTGCAGCCTGAGTTGTAAGTTCTGTGCAACCGGCTTCATGGAAAGGGAGCGTAACCTTTCTTTTGATGAAATTTATGATGAGGTCGTGCTGCTGAACCAGCAGGCGTTGGGTACATACAACAAGAAATTGACCAACATCGTTTTCATGGGCATGGGTGAACCTTTGCTCAACTACAAGAATGTTTTGAAGGCGATTGAAAAGATTACTTCCCCAGAAGGCCTGGCCATGGGTTCAAGGCGCATTACGGTTTCGACTGCAGGTGTTTCAAAGATGATCCGCCAATTGGGGGATGATCAGGTGAAGTTCAAGTTGGCCCTCTCGCTGCATGCTCCCAATGACAGGAAGCGCAATGAAATCATGCCCATCAATGAAACCAATGACCTAAAATCACTCATTGATGCACTGAATTATTTTTACAAACAAACCAAAAGCGAGATTACCCTAGAGTACATCTTGTTTGACAACTTCAATGACTCGCTCGAGGATGCAGCCGAATTGGTGAAGGTCTATCGCCAGGTGCCTGCAGATCTTGTCAACATCATCGAATACAACCCTATTGAATTTGCCAGGTTCAAGAAGCCCACAGAAGAAAAAACAGAAGCCTTTATGCAGTTCCTCGACAAGAACCGCGTGAACGCAAGGCTGCGCAAAAGCCGTGGAAAGGATATTGATGCAGCATGTGGCCAACTCGCCAACAAGTAATATCACTCTCATCCCTTTCACCTCATCCTTTCACCCTGTTGTAAAACAGCAAAACAAAAAACATGAAACGTACAGACAATTTCTCCAAGTTCGCAGCCCGGAAAAGCAATGCAGCCATCAAGGAAGAGTTCCGCCAGGAAAAGAAGAAATTCAAGAAGGAAAGGTCGGAGGCGATAGAAAAGAAAAAACTCGAAAAGCGGGCAGCAGCATCTTCTGATAAGGTGGTTTCAAAAAACCGTTCCGAATCAAGTGATCTTCGTCCAGCCATCACGGTCAGAAAGCAAGACAAGACCATGCCCCTCAATAAATATGTGGCCCATTGCGGCATCTGCTCAAGAAGGGATGCAGTACCACTGATCAAGGAGGGCAAGCTGCGCGTGAATGAGGTAGTAATCCTTGAGCCTGGTTTCAAGGTCAATCCCAATGATGTTGTCACTTATGCCGGAAAAAAGATTATGCCGGAAAAAAACCTCGTTTATATTCTGCTGAACAAACCCAAGGATTATATCACTACCCTCGATGATCCTGAAGGGCGGAAGACCGTCCTTGATCTGCTCCGAGGAGTGACTGCCGAAAGAATATTCCCTGTGGGAAGACTTGACCGCAATACAACAGGGGTTTTACTGCTCACCAATGACGGAGACCTCACCCAAAAATTATCGCATCCATCTCACGAAGTGAGAAAAATATACGAGGTAAAACTCGATAAGCCCCTGGGCAAACTTGATTTTGAAAGAATCCTCAACGGACTTGATCTGGAGGATGGTTTCGTGCGAGCAGATTCCCTGGCATACACAGATCCCAAAGACAAGGCCATCATTGGCATTGAATTGCACAGTGGCAGGAACAGGATTGTCAGGCGTATGTTTGAATCGCTGGGGTATGATGTGAGAAACCTCGACCGTGTGATGTTTGGTAACCTCACCAAGAAAAACGTAGAACGCGGTAAATGGCGTTATCTGGTGGAAAAGGAGATCCGATTGCTCAAGTTCATGAACAGTTCTTTCATCAAGAAAACACCGGAAGATCCAGAAGAGAAAACCCTTGTGAAACGTGGTCAGGCAACGGCTGTAAGGACTGAGAGAAAAGAAAAAAGAGATCTGGCTACACCTTCATTTACAGAGAAAAAAGAGAAGCGTGTGGAAATAAAAAAACCATCAGTTCCAAAAAAGCAAACGGAAGGCAGGCATAAGCCAACTGTTCAAAAAGGTGGTGTGAAAAGGGTCATGCGCTCTAGGACAAAAAAATAATTTTTACCGATGCACAATGCACCTGAAATTATTTACAAAGATGCCGACCTGATTGCCGTCAACAAGCCCTCGGGTTGGTTGTCCATCCCCGATCGGCATGATGCTGAATTGTATTCGGTAAAGTCCTGGTTTGAGGGCAAGGGTGAAAAAATATTCATTGTTCACCGCATCGACCGCGACACGAGCGGCTTGTTGTTGTTGGCGAGAAATGCCGAAGCACACAAGTACTACAACACCCTTTTTGAGCAGCGCACACTCCAGAAAACCTATTATGGATTGGTCGTGGGCAGCATCTACGAGGATGAAGGGATATATGACCAGCCCATTGAACAACATCCCACGTTGCTTGGAAAGATGCGGGTGGGCAGAAAAGGCAAGCCCGCCATCACCCACTTCAAGGTGGAAGAGCGCTTCCGCGGATTTACCTGGGTACGCTTCCAGATCGAAACGGGAAGAACCCACCAGATCCGCGTACACCTCCAGAATGCTGGCCATGCATTGGTTTGCGATCCAATCTATGGAAAGGTGGATCCGGTACTTTTGTCCGCATTCAAGAAAAAATTCAACATGTCAGGAAAGCAAGAAGAGGAGCGCCCCTTGTTGTCGCGCCTGGCCCTCCACGCGTACAGTGTGGACCTGGTGGATCGGCAATCCATGCCACATGCGTTCACTGCCCCAGTTCCCCGCGACCTGGATGCAACGCTAAAACAGTTGCGTAAATGGGCCAAAGTTTAGACTGGCCACATGCATTTGTTGTCGATCAATGCGCTAAAATCTTTGCCATTTCATCCAACCTGACTTCGGTTTGCGTTCCTGATGCCAGGGTTTTGATGATGGCAGTACCTGCTTCCATTTCCTTTGAACCAATGATGACCACAAAGGGAATGTTCTTGCGTTCTGCGTACTTGAATTGTTTGTCGAATTTTGCAGCCTCGTGGTAGATTTCACAGGCGATTCCTGATTTGCGCAGGTTTTCTGCAACGCCGAGCACATGCTGCTGCTCTTCCATGCCCGTATTGAAAAACAAAGCTGTGGTTCCTTTCTGGATGCCTTCAGGAAAGGCATTCAACTCATCCATCACATCATAGATCCTGTCTACACCAAATGAAATGCCTACCCCTGCAATGCCCTTCACTCCAAACAAACCCGTGAGGTCGTCATACCTTCCACCCCCGCCGATGCTGCCCATTTGCACGCCCAATGCCTTTACTTCAAAAATTGTTCCGGTATAGTAATTGAGGCCACGGGCCAATGAAAGGTCTACCACCATTTGTGGAGAAGGGTTCATTTTTTCAACCGATGCAAGGATGGTCCTCAGCTCGGCTATGCCTTCCTGACCTCCAGGGATGGTCCCGAACAGTTCATCCAGTTGCACCAGCTTCTCTTCATTGCTTCCTGAAATTGAAATGAATGACTCCACCGTGTCGACCTGTTCCATGGTAAGCCCTTTTCCAATCAATTCATCCTTTACTTTTTCCATCCCGATCTTGTCGAGTTTGTCAATGGCAATGGTAATGTCGATCATCATGTCTTCGCCACCGCATATGGTGGCCAGTGCGCCCAGTATTTTCCTGTTGTTGATGTGGATCTCGACAGGGATGTTCAGCTTGTTGAAAACATTGGTATAGATCAGGGAAAGTTCAACTTCATGCAGCAGGGCGGCGCTTCCTGCCACATCAGCATCGCACTGCCAGAACTCACGGTAGCGGCCACGTTGGGGCCTGTCTGCCCTCCAGACAGGCTGTATCTGGTATCTTTTAAAGGGCAGGGTCAGCTGTCCATGGTGCATGGCCACATACCGGGCAAAGGGAATTGTTAGGTCATAGCGCAGTGCCCTTTCGGTAATTCCCTTGTTGGTTTTGCCTTCAAGCACCGCATTGAAATCCTGCATGACAGCTTCCCTTTTATCAGGGTTGTTCAAGCCATTGTTGAGAATCTTGAAAATCAATTTGTCTCCTTCTTCACCATACTTGCCCATGAGGGTTTCCGTGTTTTCCATGGCAGGCGTTTCCAGTGGCTCAAAGCCATATGTTTCAAAAACGCTCCGGATGGTTTGAAGGATGAAATTCCTTTTTCTCAATACCGCTGCTGAAAAGTCACGCGTGCCTTGGGGAATCGATGGTTTCATGCTGCAAAGTTAAGGCTGTTTTGCGGATGTATGTTCTTCGATCAGCGCATCACATGCATGATTGATCAGGTCGTATACCTCGTGAAAGGCTGCAACTGATCTTCCCCATGGGTCGGGCACATCAAGATCAGTGTTGGGAAATGAGTAATTGAGCAAAAGCTTCACTTTTCCTGTGTCATATTTTTTTCCAGCGATGTATTTCATTTCACGCAAAACGTCCGCCGCCATGGGAATGATCAAATCATACTGTTCAAAATCCACTGCCTGAAATGGCCTTGATCGTTGATGGGAGATATCGATGCCATTGAGCCTGCAGACCATTTGTGAAGTGGCATGGGGGTGTTCCCCATTGTGGTATCCGTTGGTCCCTGCACTGTCAACCTGCCAATGAAGGCCGGCTTTTTCAACTTTATCCTGCAGAACACCCTCTGCGATGGGGCTTCTGCAAATGTTGCCCAGGCAAACCATCAGAACTTTCATTTTGTACTTTTTACAAATATAAGTTGTGGAATTTTGCCCCGTTTGCGTCATTGTATTCAAAAAGGGAAATTCATTACATTGCAGGTCTATGGATACAAATTCATTTCATGAAAGGGAGCAAAAAAGACAGTCTGGCTTCAAGGTAATCTATGATATTGCAGCAGGCGTATTGTGGTTTGGTGCAGGTGTCTTTTTTTTGGCAGGGAAATACTTTGGGGGAAAACTGATTGTTGATTCCCTGATGTCCACGATTTTCGGCATCGCCTGCCTTTGTTATGGCATGTTCAGGCTGTACAGGGGAATTTTTGCAAAACCAACATCATGAAAAACACCCAAAATCTTTACTTGCACCTGTTGGGTTGCTTGTTGGTGTTTGTTGCAGTGGTTGCTTGCAATCCCAACCCCAAGAAAGCCAAGGTGATTGCAGGCGATGATACCATCAACAGCGGAACCATCCACATCAGTGTAGATGAGTCCTTTGCCCCAATCATCGATTCCCAGATCAAGGTTTTCGTGTCGCTAAATCCCAAGGCCAGGATCATCACCCATTACAAGCCTGAGGCGGATTGTCTCAAGGACCTTTTGAATGACAGTACCCGCATGGTCATCATCACCCGTGGCCTGACCGATGAGGAAGAACTTTTTTACAAGGATACCCTTTCATTTATACCCATGCACGGCAGGATTGCTACCGATGCCATCGCGGTCATTACCCACAACAAGGCTACTGATTCACTTTTTTCCGTATCCGATATCCGCTCAATGCTGAACGGTACAAGCGGCTACAAGTATGAACTTGTAATGGATGGATTGAAGGCTACCAGCACGGTACGTTTTCTGATGGATTCTGTGCTGCGTGGGCAACCCATGAAAGGGAATGTCTTTGCTGCGAGAAATTCCGAAGCTGTGATCAATTATGTGGCTTCCAATCCCAATGCCATTGGATTTATCGGCGTCAGTTGGATTGGCAACCGTGAAGATCCCGCCCAAATGAGTTTTCAAAAGAAAGTAAGGCTGGCTGCATTGCAGTGTGCGAATTGCACAGAAGAAGTCTATGTAAGACCATACCAGGCCAACATGGCCATGCGAAGGTATCCGCTCAACAGAGGACTTCATTATATCCTGAAAGAAAACTATGCAGGGTTGGGCAAGGGGTTTGTAAATTTTCTGACCCATGAAAAAGGCCAGCTGATTTTCCGGAGGGGATACCTTGTGCCAGACAGGATGGCCCTTCAAATTAGAAAAGCAAATGTTACGGAATAAACACAGGATTCATTAATTTACATGCCTATTTAAAAAGGATTATGATGCGTACAATGAAGTTGGTCTTTACAGCAGTGTTCTTGATGACCGTTAACGGCCTTTTTTCACAGACCGTGCAAGAAGGAAAACGACTGCTTTTCATGCACAGATACCCGTCTGCAAAAAGCACACTCGAAAAAGTGGTTGCCGCTGCTCCCACCAATGCAGAGGCCATCTATTGGTTGGCACAGGCGTATTTTGAGCTCAAGGACCTCAATGGTGCAAAGGAAGTGCTGAGAAAAGGAATGGAAGGTGCCAATGGCAGCAATCCGTTGCTGTTGGTGGCAATGGGCCAGGCGGAATTGGTGGAGAAGAAAGCCAATGATGCGCGCCAGCGGTTTGAAACTGCCATTTCCTTGACAAAAGGGAAAGATGTTTCCATATTCACCGCCATTGGAAGGGCCAATCTTGAAGAGGGTGGTGATGCAGCCTATGGCATTGAAAAGTTAAAGCAGGGTACTGCCGTGAAAGGATTCAAAGATGCCATGGCTTATGTCTACATGGGAGACCTGTACAGGAAATTGATGAATGGTGGTGGTGCTGTTTCCTCTTATGAAAACGCACTGATGATTGATCCAAAACTGGCGTTGGCCAAGCACAAGATTGGTAAGATCTACCTCACACAGGGGTTTGAGCAAAAGGATATTTTTCTCGGGAAATTCAACGATGCAGTAGCTGATGATCCCACGTTTGCACCAGCGTTGTATGATATGTATGTCTATTACTATTCAAGGGATGTGAACAAGGCCACTGAAATGTTCAACAAGTACAAGGAACACGCAGAACCCGGTCCAGCACTGGATTATGAAGAAGCCAGCCTTCAGTTTGCAGCCGGTGATTTCAAGAATGCCGTTGCCAAGGCCGATAACCTTTTGAAGGCTCAGGGAGAAAAGGCCGATGCACGTCTTTACCGTTTGAAAGGCTACAGTTATGACAAGTTGGGGGATTCTGTGCAGGCCCTGGCCCAAATGGAAACTTTCTTCCAAAAGGCTGCTGCCGATCAGATCAATCCTGACAACTATGTGGTTGCGGCATACAATGCAGCCAAGCTGAAAACGGATTTGTCAAAAGTTGATTATTATTTTAGCAAGGCAATTGATGCGGATACCACCATCACCAACAAGGTGGATTATACCCGCAAGGCTGCTGATTTCTTTAAAAAATCGGGCAATACCATCAAGTCTGCTGAGTGGTTGACAAAGGTACTTTCCATCAATCCAAAGGTCAGCAAGGTGGACCTTTATAATGCAGGATTTGAAAATTTCAAGGCCAGCCAGTACAAGAGGGCAGACAGCATTTTTACGGTCTACAAGACCAACTTCCCTGCTGAGGTATACGGCCATTATTGGTCATTCCGTTCCCTGTCCGTGATCGATTCAACCATGGAGCAAGGCCTGGCCATTCCTGATTGTGAAAAGTTCATCTCAGTGGCAGAAGCTGACAAAGCCAAGAATAAAAGCACGCTGATCACCGCGTATGGCTATTTGGCATCTTATTCTGCCAACATCAAAAAAGACCTCGCTGGTGCTTCAGCATATTTGGACAAGATCATTGAAATTGACCCGAACAACCAGGATGCCGTGAAAAACCGGGATATCATCCAAAAGGCGCTGGCTGCGCCTAAAAAATAGGTTGTAGCAGAACAGTTTTTTTCGAAATGGCCAGGTACATCACCTGGCCATTTTTTGTCCAATCCATGGTCATAAAATACATTTATACACCCTTATTTATATCATTCTTTTTCCATTTACATCCTGTTTTTGCCTATTTTTGCGCCTTGAAATTTATACCCATGATAAGGACGTTTTTCCTGCAAGCGCAAGCCATTGGACAGAACCCCGAGATCAGCAGAGCAAGCGACTATTTTCCAATTGGAATACAACTCGTTTTTGCAGTGGGATTGGTGGCCGTCATGATCTTTGGATCTCAACTCCTGGGCCCCAAACGCAAGACCAGTGACAAGTTACAGGTATTTGAGAGTGGCATCGAGCAGTTCGGAAATGCCCGTCAGCCCATGGCCATCAAGTACTTTTTGGTTGCCATCCTCTTTGTACTCTTTGACGTGGAAGTCATTTTCTTTTATCCCTATGCGGTGAATTTTCGAGGATTGGGCTGGGATGGGTTCATGGCCGTTGTGATGTTTGTCGGCTTTTTTCTTGCCGGCTTTGTCTATATCATCAAAAAAGGTGCCCTGCACTGGGAAGAATAAAAAAAGAAATGCCTGATGGAACAAGATCATCAGGCATTTGTTATAAAAAAAACTATTGTTTATGTCGCGTCCGGTAAGGTTCAACATGATTCAAAAAGACAGCTCAGATCTTGGCATCAACCAGGTTCAGCTGCCTGAAGGGCATATGGGAGAAGGGTTTTTTGCCACTTCCCTCGACAAGGTGGTGGGCTTGGCCAGGTCGAATTCGATGTGGCCGCTTCCTTTTGCGACCTCATGCTGTGGCATTGAATTCATGGCCACGATGGGATCGCATTACGACCTATCCCGTTTTGGTTCGGAGCGCGTGGGATTTTCACCCCGCCAATGTGATCTTTTGATGGTCATGGGAACGATTGCAAAGAAAATGGCGCCAGTGCTTCGCCAGGTATACCTCCAAATGGCTGAACCCCGCTGGGTGATGGCTGTTGGTGCCTGTGCATCGAGCGGTGGAATTTTTGATACCTACTCTGTATTGCAGGGAATTGACCAGGTCATCCCTGTAGATGTTTATGTTCCAGGTTGCCCTCCAAGGCCAGAAGCCATCATTGACGGGGTATTGAAAATCCAGGAATTGGTGCAGTCAGAATCCCTGAGAAGAAGAACCGGCGAACAATACAAGGCCTTGCTTGAAGGATACGGAATCCAATAGTGCAGGATAAAAACAAATGAATATGTCCCTCACCCACGAGATGATAAAAGAAAAGCTGGATGCACAATTTGGAGACAGGATTTTGTCCTGGGAAGAATCCTACGGCATGCCTTGCTTTACTGTGAAGGCTGACCATAACCTGAAGGCCCTCAGTTTCCTCTACGATGACCCTACAATGGGATTTCAATTTTTGACAGACCTTACGGCAGTTCATTATCCTGACAGGAAAGGAGAAGAGATTGCAGTGGTCTATCACCTGCACAACCTGAAAGAAAATGTGCGTCTGCGGATGAAACTCTATGTGCCCATTGAAAAGCCTGATGTATACACTGCCACAGGTTTGTTCAGTGGTGCCAATTGGATGGAGCGTGAAACCTATGACTTTTTTGGTGTGAATTTCATTGGTCATCCCAACCTCAAGCGAATTTTGAACGTGGATGAGATGGACTATTTCCCCTTGAGGAAAGAATTTCCCCTGGAAGACCAGACAAGGATCGACAAGGATGACGAAATGTTTGGCAGATAAAAAACTACAATGATGGTCGAGCAAGTCAACATACATTTACCGGAAGGATCCATTGAGAAACAGACCACAACCCTGAATCTCGGTCCGACCCACCCTGCAACCCATGGTGTATTCCAAAACATCCTTGAAATGGATGGGGAACGCATCATCAAGGCAGACTCTACTGTGGGCTATATCCACAGGGCATTTGAGAAGCTTGCAGAACGCAGGCCACTGAACCAGATCACCACATTGACCGACAGGTTGAATTATTGTTCCGCCCCATTGAACAACATGGGATGGCACCTGACCTGTGAAAAATTATTGGGTGTAAAAACACCCAAGCGCGTGGATTATCTCCGTGTAATCATCATGGAACTGTCTCGCATTTCTGATCACCTGATTTGTAATTCTATTGTAGGGGTTGATACGGGTGCGTATACCGGTTTCTTGTATGTGATGCAATACCGTGAGTTGGTATATGAGATTTACGAGGAAGTCTGCGGATCACGCCTCACCACCAACATGGGACGCATCGGTGGATTTGAACGCAATTTTTCTGCTGTTGCCTTTCAGAAAATTGAGAAATTCCTGGAAGAATTTCCAAAGGTTTGGAAGGAATTCGAAAACCTTTTCAACCGCAACAGGATTTTCATTGAAAGGACGGTAGGCACTGGTGCCATTTCTGCTGAAAGGGCGTTGAATTATGGCTTCACAGGCCCCAACCTGCGCGCAGCAGGGGTAGACTATGATGTGCGTGTGCATTCTCCATATTCGTCTTACGAGGATTTTGATTTCATCATTCCTGTCGGAACAACCGGAGACAACAATGATCGTTTCCAGGTAAGGAACGAGGAGATCTGGCAGTCACTCAGCATCATCCGCCAGGCCTACCAGAAAGTGCAGTCGTTCAAGGGAACGGAGGCAGATGTTTATCATGCAGATGCACCTGAATATTATCTCCCTGCGAAAGCGGATGTATATACCAAAATGGAAGCACTGATCTATCATTTCAAGATTGTAATGGGTGAAACAGAAATTCCAGCCGGTGAGGTGTACCAAAGCATCGAGGGCGGCAATGGAGAGTTGGGATTTTATCTCATCAGTGACGGTGGAAGAACCCCGTACCGCTTGCATTTCCGCAGGCCTTGTTTTATTTATTATCAGGCATATTCAGAGATTGTGAAAGATACCATGCTCAGTGACGCCATCGTAACATTGAGCAGTCTAAACCTGATCGCTGGAGAAATGGACGCATAAAGCAAAACAATAGCAATGGTGAAGTTTTCAGAAGATAAATTGAAAGAGGTACAGTCGATGATCGACCGTTATCCTAAGGGCAAACAAAAGAGTGCACTGATTCCCTTGTTGCATTTGGCACAAGATGAGTTTGGTGGATGGCTGAGTGCTGAGACCATGGATTATGTGGCCAGCATTCTGGGGATTGAACCCATTGAAGTGTATGAAGTTGCTACGTTCTACAGCATGTACAACCTTAAACCGGTGGGCAAGCATGTTTTTGAGGTTTGTCATACAGGTCCTTGCATGTTGAATGGAAGTGACCATATCATTGCATACATCAAAAGAAAACTGGACATCAATGTTGGTGAAACCACTGCTGATGGCATGTTTACCCTGAAGACTGTGGAATGCCTTGGTGCCTGTGGTTATGCACCCATGATGCAGATGGGCATCAATTACAGGGAGCACCTGACCGAAGCAAAAGTGGATGCGATCATAGAGGAGTGCCGAAACAAACAATAAGAAGACCAGCAAAGCAGAAGCAAAATGGCAAAAAAATTATTATTAGAAAAGGCGCATGTAGAAGGGATTCGTCATTATGACGTCTACAGAAGGGAAGGTGGTTATGCTGCTGTGGAAAAAGCCCTCAAAATGGAACCCGCAGCCATCGTCGAGGAAGTGAAGAAAAGCGGGCTGCGTGGTAGGGGTGGTGCAGGTTTTCCTTCCGGCATGAAATGGAGTTTCCTTGCTAAACCAGAGGGCGTTCCCCGTTACCTGGTCTGCAATGCAGATGAATCTGAACCCGGAACATTCAAGGACCGGTACCTGATGGAATTCCTTCCGCATCTTTTGATTGAGGGCTTGATTGTTTCTTCTTTTGCATTGGGAAGCAACAGGACATATATCTATATCCGTGGCGAATATGCCTGGATTGTTGGAATTCTTGAACAAGCTATTGCAGAAGCCAAACAAAATGGATTTCTTGGGAAAAATATTTTGGGATCGGGATTTGACTGTGAGATTTATGTACAACGTGGTGCAGGTGCCTACATCTGTGGAGAAGAGACCGCATTGATTGAATCATTGGAAGGCAAGCGTGGCAATCCACGCATCAAGCCGCCATTCCCGGCCATCAAGGGATTGTGGGATTGTCCAACCGTGGTCAACAATGTTGAAACACTTGCTGCTGTCGTTCCCATCATGAACATGGGCGGAGAGGAATATGCCAAAATTGGGGTAGGACGTTCAACAGGAACAAAGTTGATTTCTGCCTGTGGCAATATCAACAAGCCTGGTGTTTATGAAATTGACATGACCATCTCTGTAGAGGAATTCATTTACAGTGATGAATATTGTGGCGGCATTCCCAATGGAAAAAGGCTCAAGGCCTGCATCCCCGGAGGATCATCTGTTCCCATTTTACCAGCCAACCTTTTGTTGAAAACCGCAAAAGGCGAGACCCGGCTCATGAACTATGAAAGCCTTTCTGATGGCGGTTTTGCCACTGGTTCGATGATGGGTTCAGGTGGATTTATTGTGTTGGACGAAGACCAATGTGTGGTGAAGAATACACTAACCTTGGCCAGGTTCTACAGGCACGAGAGCTGCGGCCAATGTTCCCCTTGCAGGGAAGGAACCGGATGGATGGAAAAAATCCTCACCAAAATTGAAAATGGCAAGGGTGCCATGAGTGATATTGATTTGTTGTGGGATATCCAGCGCAAGATTGAAGGGAATACCATTTGTCCGTTGGGTGATGCAGCAGCATGGCCTGTTGCAGCAGCCATCAGGCATTTCAGGGATGAATTTGAATGGCATGTCAACAATCCAGCACGCTGTCAAACGCAAAACTATGGCTTGGCGCATTATGCAGATCCCATCCATGTACCAGCATAAGATAGGGTTCAGGCCCGTTAAAAAAAACATATGTCCGAAGCAGTCAAAACAGTAAAAGTAACAATCGACAACATCACGGTGGATGTACCCATGGGGACGACCATCCTGCAGGCCGCACGAATGATTGGCGGGGATGTTGTTCCTCCTGCAATGTGCTACTACAGCAAACTCCAGGGGAGTGGTGGGAAATGCCGTACCTGTCTGGTGGAAGTCAGCAAGGGAAGTGAGGCCGATCCTCGTCCTATGCCAAAGTTGGTGGCCAGTTGCAGAACCGGTGTCATGGACGGGATGGAAGTGAAAAACATGACCAGTTCAAAAGTTGAAGATGCCAGAAATGGTGTGGTTGAATTTTTGCTCTTGAACCATCCGCTGGATTGCCCTGTATGTGACCAGGCAGGGGAATGTCATTTGCAGGACCTCGGCTACCAGCACGGGAAGCAGGGCACACGCTACGAGTTCAAGCGCAGGACCTTTGACAAGCATGACCTTGGACCATATATTCAGCTGCACATGACACGGTGCATTCTCTGTTACAGGTGTGTATTCACAGCTGACCAACTCACAGAAAAAAGGACACATGGCGTTTTAAGCAGGGGAGACCATGCTGAAATTGCTACTTATATTGAAAAGTCCCTCGATAACAATTTTATCGGTAACGTCATTGATGTTTGCCCGGTCGGAGCCCTCACAGACAAGACCTTCCGTTTCAAAAACCGTGTCTGGTTCACCAAGCCTGTTAACGCACACAGGGACTGCAAATGCTGTTCCGGAAAGGTTACCCTTTGGCAACGCGGCGAAGAGGTGTTGCGCGTTACCGCAAGAAAAGACCAGTGGGGTGAAGTGGAAGAGTGGATTTGTAATGAGTGTCGTTTTGAAAAAAAGAAGACATCATCTTGGACCATTGAAGGTCCGACGCATGTCAGCAGGCATTCGGTCATCTCACAAGGACATTATGAAAACATCCAGCAACCCAAGGAAACATTCACTGCTGTGAATGGTGGTCGGAATCCGCAGTTGTTGATGGACATTCACAGTGTCAGTGAAGTGAACGACCCTTCCATTGACCTCAGTCTCATCAATGGTCCTGCCACCAGTGATGTGTATAACCATTCAACCAAACAATCATGATCACAATGGATTTGTTGGCGATAGATGTATCATTAGGCCTTGAAAAATTACTGCTGATTGGTGGGATCATCACATTCTCCCTGATTGTTGCCATGTACACCACCTATGCAGAAAGGAAAGTTGCTGCATGGATGCAAGACCGCCGTGGCCCGAACCGCGCCGGCCCTTTTGGTTTGTTGCAGCCTGCTGCCGATGGATTGAAGCTTTTCTTCAAGGAAGAAATCATTCCGTTGACCTCGAACAAAACATTGTTTGTGCTTGGACCGGCACTTGCCATGGTCACTGCGATGCTCACCAGTGCTGTAATCCCCTGGGGTAGCAGCATTGAGCTCTTTGGCCGAAACGTAAGCCTTCAAATTGCAGATGTCAACATCGGCATCCTTTATGTGTTTGGGGTAGTGAGCATGGGGGTTTATGGAATCATGATTGGTGGCTGGTCTTCCAACAACAAATTCTCACTGATTGCTGCGGTAAGGGGTGCGTCACAGATCATTTCCTATGAGTTGGCCATGGGCCTCTCGCTGATTGCATTGCTGATGATGACAGGTTCATTGAGCCTCAAAACAATTGTTGCGCAGCAAATGGAAGGCGGGTGGAACATCATTTACCAGCCTCTGGGATTCCTGATTTTCCTGATCTGTGTGTTTGCGGAATGCAACAGAACTCCTTTTGATCTTCCCGAGGCGGAAAATGAATTGAACTTTGGTTACCACCAGGAATATTCATCCATGAAACTGGGTCTCTATCTTTTCGCAGAATACGTGAACATGTTCATTTCCAGTGCAGTGGTCTCAACACTTTTCTTTGGTGGTTATGATATTCCATTTGTGAATGAGGCGACCCTTGTTTTGAGCCTTGGTGTGAATACTGTTGCCATGCTTGGGTTTGTGGCCTTGTTTGCAAAAATTCTGTTCTTCCTTTTCCTGTTCATATGGGTCAGGTGGACCATCCCCAGGTTTCGCTATGACCAGTTGATGGACCTGGGCTGGAAAAAACTCATTCCACTTGCATTGGCAAATATGTTGATTACTGCAGTGGTCATCCTGTGGTTAAATAAATAATTCTATGGCATCATTGACAAATAGGGCGAAAGTATTGGAGCAAAAGCCGATGAGCTTCATGGAGCGATTGTACCTGCCTGCGATATTCAAGGGCATGGCGATCACATTCGCACACATGTTCAAGAAAAAGGCAACCATCAATTATCCCGAAGAGAAACGTCCATTCAGCCCAGTATTTAGAGGGCTGCATGTATTGAACCGTGACGAAGCGGGAAGGGAAAATTGTACAGCATGCGGACTCTGTGCTGTAGCCTGTCCTGCAGAGGCCATCACCATGGAAGCAGCGGAACGCAAGACGAGTGAAGAACATCTTTACCGCGAAGAGAAATATGCTGCAAAATATGAAATCAACATGCTCCGTTGCATTTTCTGCGGACTCTGTGAAGAGGCCTGTCCCAAGGATGCGATCTATATGTCTGAAACATTTGCACCATCCAACTTCACAAGAAAAGGTTTCATCTATTCCAAAGATGAATTGCTGATTCCCAACCCGGTAACGGACAGGGAAAAATATGAAATTGCAAAAGGCCTCCGTGAAGCGCAATTAAAAAATAAATAAACCATGCACATCAACGAAATCCTTTTTTGGTTCCTGACCGCGCTGGCCCTGTTCAGTGCGATGATGGTGGTATTCAGCAAGAACCCTGTCCACAGTGTGTTGTGGCTGATCATGGTCTTCATTTCCATTACGGGTCATTACATCATCATGAATGCTCAGTTCCTTGCCATTGTGAACATGATTGTATATGCCGGTGCCATCATGGTACTGTTCCTGTTCGTCATCATGTTCATGAACCTCAATGCAGAGAGCGAGCCCCAAAAAAGCAAATGGATGAAGTTTGCTGCAGTATTATCAGGAGGAAGCCTCATGCTCATCCTCATTGCTGCGCTAAAAGACAATGTGGGATTCATTTCCAGCGTGCATGGAGAGGGGAGCATTGGCCTGATCAAGAACCTTGGAAAGGTGCTTTTTACGGAATATGTTGTGCCTTTTGAAATCAGCAGCATCCTCTTCCTCAGTGCCATGGTCGGCGCTGTTGTTTTGGGGAAGAAAGAACCATCAAACACTGTATCTTAAAACAATTCCTACGTTATGCAGGTAATGCCAATAAACTATTACATTTTTCTATCTGTCGCCCTTTTCACCATCGGAATTGTTGGCGTGCTCACAAGGCGCAATGCAATCATTATTTTCATGTGCATTGAACTCATGCTCAATGCGGTGAATGTATTGCTGGTGGCTTTCTCCAAGATGCACCATGTTGCTGCATTTGCATTGGATAGCTCCACTACTGCAGGTACGGAGGCACAGCTTTTTGTTTTCTTCATCATGGTAGTGGCTGCAGCGGAAGTGACTGTAGGACTCGCTATCATTGTAATGCTGTACAGGAACATCCACGCTGTGGACATCAACTTCCTCAACAGGCTTAAACATTGACACCAACAAGATTGATTGATCCGATTCAAAAAATGATATGAGTAAATTTGTTTTTCTGATTCCGCTGCTTCCATTCGTTGGTTTCCTGATCAATGGATTGGGAAGGAATTTCCTTTCGAGGATGCTTGTCAACATCATCGGTTGTGGCGTGTTGATTGCCTCATTTGTAATAAGTATTTTGGTTTTCAGGGAAGTGTCTGCTCCTGGCTTTACTGCAAGCGCCATTGATTATTTTAACTTTATCAAAGCTGGTGGATTGGACATCAAGGCCTCTTTTCTGGTTGACCAGCTCAGTGCGCTGTTCCTCCTTGTGATCACTGGCATTGGATCCCTGATCCATGTCTATTCCACAGCCTACATGAAGGAAGAGACTGCGCCGCATTATGCGCGCTATTTCGCTTACCTCAATCTTTTCGTTTTTTCAATGCTATTGCTCGTTTTGGGATCCAACTTTGTGGTGATGTTCATTGGTTGGGAAGGTGTGGGCCTCTGTTCTTATCTCCTGATCGGGTATTGGTTTGGAAATGCCTCATACAACAATGCAGCAAAAAAGGCCTTCGTGATGAACCGCATTGGTGATCTTGGCTTTCTCTTGGCCATCTTCTGGATGCTTTCCCAATTTGGTTCCATTGCATATGCAGATGTGTTTACAAAGGCATCAACGGCTCCGGTTGCTGTATTGACGGGCATTACCATCCTCTTGTTTGTAGGTGCGATGGGTAAATCTGCACAGATTCCCCTGTACACCTGGTTGCCAGACGCAATGGCTGGTCCTACTCCAGTATCTGCTTTGATCCATGCAGCAACAATGGTGACTGCAGGCATCTATATGATTGCAAGAAGCAATGTCATGTTCTCCCTTGCACCCATTTCACAACATCTGATTGCCATCATTGGTATTTCAACTGCCTTGCTCGCTGCAACCATTGCGTTGAAACAAAACGACATCAAGAAAGTGTTGGCCTATTCCACTGTTAGCCAGCTTGGACTCATGTTCCTTGCACTTGGTGTCGGTGCCTACACGGCTGGCGTATTTCATGTGATGACCCATGCATTCTTCAAAGCCCTCCTGTTCCTCGGGGCAGGAAGCGTTATCCATGCCATGCACCATGAGCAGGACATCAAGAAGATGGGTGGGCTTGGAAAAAAATTGCCCATCACCCATATTACTTTTCTCATCGGCTGTCTTGCCATTGCAGGAATCCCTCCATTTGCAGGCTTTTTCTCAAAAGACGAGATCCTCATAGCTGCTTTGGGGAAGAGCCCAATCTTATATGCATTGGGAATCATGACCTCTGTGATGACCGCTTTCTACATGTTCAGATTGTATTTCCTTACATTCTCTGGTACTTTCAGGGGCTCCGAAGAACAGGCACACCATGTGCACGAGTCACCCCTGGCAATGACCTTTCCACTGATGGTATTGGCGCTGTTATCTGTAGTCGGCGGATGGGTTGGAATTCCTGCATTGTTTGTCAAGGATGCACATCTTCTTGCCGCTTATTTATCGCCGGTATTGACCAGCCAGACTGCAGAGGGACATCATCTTTCACACAGCACTGAATGGACTTTGATGGGTATTTTGTTGGCTTTTATCCTCCTGGCGATTCTATTCAGCAAAAAGCTGTTTGGTAAGCAATTCAAGGGAGAAAATACTACTGAAGGTGTACCCGGATTTTTGGCGAACAAATGGTATGTAGATGAGATCTATGACGCCATCATCGTTCGGCCCATCAACGGATTGGCCGCATTTTTTAGCAAGATCATCGAAAATAAAATCATTGATGGATTGGTAAATGGTGTAGGTAAGGGTGTCCAATTCAGCGCCCGTCAAATGCGCCTTTTGCAAAGTGGCCAGGTGGGTTCCTATATCCTGATCATGATGGTTTCTATCATATTATTTTTCATCTTCCAGTTGTTCTGGAAGTTATAATCAAACGCATTCAATATGTTCGCAGCATTTGATAATTTTCCCGCCCTGTTGATCTGGTTGCCTTTGGCAGGTGGACTTATTTCCTTTTTCATCCAATCAGAAAAGGGAGCAAGAGCAGCAGCCATCATTTTTTCCTTGTTGACCATGGGGGTGATGATGACCAGTCTTTTTTTCACAACAATGGAATACAATGCATACAGCCAGGTGAGCTATGTTTGGCTTCCTGGTTTGGGTAGCAGTTTTGGGTTGATCCTCGATGGCCTTACCCGGGTGCTCTGCCTGCTGACTGCCTTGGTCTTTCCCATGGTATTTCTGTTGGTTCCAGGCAACCGCTATCCCAACGCCAATCGTTTTTATGGTCTGATGTTGCTTGCGCAATGTGGCCTCATGGGCGTTTTTATGGCCACTGACGCCCTGGTGTTCTATCTCTTCTGGGAACTTGCGTTGATTCCGGTTTATTTTCTTGCTTCCATTTGGGGTGGCGAAAAACGAATCAGGGCCACTTTCAAGTTTTTCATTTACACCTTTGTCGGTTCACTTTTTCTGTTGATTGGAATACTTTACATGTACCTCAAGACGAGCAATGCCTCATTCAGTCTAGTGGCCTTCTACAACGTCAAGCTTTCCAACATTGAGCAATACTGGATGTTCCTGCTTTTCTTCATCGCTTTTGCAATCAAGATGCCCATATTCCCTTTGCACACCTGGCAGCCAGAGGCATATGAACAGGCCCCAACGCCTGTGACCATGGTGCTCAGTGCTGTGATGGTGAAGATGGGGTTGTTTGGTTTGCTGCGCTGGTTGCTCCCATTGTTTCCTGTGGCAGTAAAAGAATTCAATACGGGCATCATTGTTATGATTGTTATTGGAATGCTGTATGCCTCGTTGGTTGCCATCAACCAGGACAATATCAAGCGGCTCATTGCCTACTCTTCCATTGCGCACATCGGCCTCATGGCTGCAGGTGCATTCACCCTCAAGCATGCTGCCCTCAATGGTGCTGTCTTGCAGATGTTCAGCCATGGCATCAATATCATGGCACTTTGGATTGTTGCTGACCTGGTTGAAAAACAAACTGGCGTCACATCCATCTCAAAGTTGGGGGGTATAGCAAGAAAAGCACCGGTGCTGACCATCTTTCTGGTCATTGCCGCATTTGCAAATATTGCATTGCCGCTCACAAATGCATTTGTAGGAGAGTTCATGATCTTCAACGGGTTATACCAGTTCAGGCCATGGATTGCTGCATTGGCCGGCCTCAGCATCATTTTTTCTGCGGTGTACACCTTGAACATGATTAAAAACGTGTTTTATGGTGAGGCTGGAGATGCTGTTGAAGGATTTGCGGACATCAACAAGACACAGGCAATGGTGTTGACAGTCATTACCGGACTGATACTTTTCTTCGGTGTATATCCCGATCCATTTTTCAAGATGATGTATGAAACGGTAGGTCTTATTGTAAACAGGTATGTTACCATTTAAAATATTGTAGGGGTATGAATGCAATTATTCTTTCTGCGCTTTGGGGTGTACTGATGATGTACACAGGCTTTGCCACAAAAAACACAAGAATTGTTTCAGCTGTTGCCGTGTTGGGTGTGCTTGCGGTTTTTGTTGTCAATTGGATGGAGTACCTAGGAATTTCCTTCTTTGATATTGACACCAGGTCAATGCTCGTTTACAATGGTTTTGGATTGATCTTCAACGCAGTGGTTCTTTTTTCCACGCTTCTTTATTTCCTGCTTTCCGGTAGTGACATAGAAAAGTCTGGCAGAACACCATCTGACCTTTATGCATTGTTGTTTTTTATCCTTTCCGGAATTTCGATCATTGCAGGTTTCAAGTCATTGCTCATGTTGTTCATCGGAATAGAAATCATTTCCATCCCACTGTATGTTCTTGCCGGAAGTGACAAATCAAACCTAAAAAGCAATGAAGCCGCCCTGAAATATTTTCTCATGGGATCTTTTTCTACAGGCATCATGCTGATGGGAATCGCTTTCCTCTATGGAGATGCGGGAACATTTTACCTGGAAGGCATCAATGCAGGATTGGGCGCATTGTCACCAATGAAAGCCATAGGAATGGTATTGTTGCTGGCTTCAATGTCCTTCAAGGTCTCTGCAGCGCCATTTCATTTCTGGACCCCGGATGTTTACGATGGCAGTCCTACCGTGTTTACTTCTTTCATGGCCACGATTGTCAAGGCAGCGGGATTCTTTGCTTTCCTCAAACTGTTTGAAACTGCTTTTGGAAAATTCCAAAGTGATTGGCAGGTTTTGATGGCAGTTGTAGCAACATTGACATTGTTGGTTGGTAACATTACTGCTGTTTTCCAACAAAGTGTGAAAAGAATGCTCAGCTACTCTTCCATTGCTCAGGCAGGCTTTATGGTGTTGGGCGTCTTTGCTTTGAACATTTTCGCCAAACAGGGCATGATCCTTTATTTTGCTGCATATGGAATTGCTACCATTGGGATATTTGGGGTGCTCACAAAATTCGACGATCATTCCATTGATGCCTTCAACGGATTTGCAAAAAAGCATCCGCTGGTTGCATTTTCCATGTTGATCTGTATTCTTTCGCTTGCAGGTATTCCTTTGACAGCAGGTTTTTTCGCCAAGTACTATATGCTGTTGGCCGTGATCAAGGATGGTAATTTCCTTTGGCTTGCCATCGTGGCCATCCTGTCAGCTGCAATCAGTGTGTATTATTATTTCAGGGTCATTCAGGCGATGTATTTCAAGGAAGCGACCGTAGAACAACATGTTGCATTTGCACCCGCTTTCAGGATTACACTGCTCATTGCTGCAGTTCTGCTGCTGGTCTTGGGAATTCATCCGGATTTGCTGACCGGGCTGCTTTAGGTAATTATTGTATCATTCGGCAGTAGATTGACATCCGCTCATCAAACTTTTCGGCATCACAAGGAAGGTTTACCTAATTTTATCCCATGAAATTCAAGGACAACCTTTCATTGGCATGGAGAACAGTGCGGGGAAATAAGCTGCGCACGGGCATAACTGTTGCCATCATTGCATTTGGCATTATGGCCCTGGTTGGCATTATTACTGCTATCGAGGCAATGAATACGAGCCTTAGGGACAGCTTTTCCACCATGGGGGCCAATGCCTTTAGTATACGCTTCAAAGAGCGGCGTGTATCTTTTGGCCGGGGCTCGAACGTAACACAATCCAACACAAAAACCAGCAGAAGGGAGAAAAAATCCAATACCGGCAAGATCATTACTTTTCGTCAGGCCAAGCAGTTCAAGGCCATGTATGATTATCCTGCTGACGTCAGCATCGGCTTGAATGGCGCAAGAAACCAGGTGGTAAACTTTGAAAACAAAAAGACCAATCCCACCGTCTCCATCAATGGGGGAGATGAGAATTATTTGCAGCTGAATGGGTATGAGATCGCATTTGGAAGAAATTTCAACAAGACAGATGTTGAAAGCGGGCAAGACATTTGCATCATTGGAAAAGATGTTGCCTCAAAGCTTTTTGGGTCAAAATATGAGCGTGGTTTGGAAAAAGTCATTCGTGTTGGCAACAACAAGTACCGTGTGATTGGCATCACGAAAGAGAAAGGGTCAAGTTCTTTTTTACAGGCAGACAATGTTGTTTTTTCCACCTATACCAATGTGCGGCAGCGCTATGCAAACCGTAACCAATCCTTTTCATTGGCCATCATGGTACCTGATGTCAACCTCATGGAATCCGCCATTGGTGAGGCAGAGGGAGTTTTCAGGATCATCAGGGGGCTTGACATAACAGAAGACAATAATTTTTACGTAGACAAGAGTGATAGCATTGCAGAGACCTTTATCAAATTGTTGGGGACCATCTCAGCCGCAGCAGGAGCCATTGGCTTCATCACCCTTGTAGGTGCAGCCATTGGTTTGATGAACATCATGTTGGTGGCGGTTACAGAACGCACCAAAGAAGTGGGATTGATCAAGGCCTTGGGAGGAAAAAGAAACTCCATAAGGGCGCAGTTTCTTTTTGAATCCACATTGATCAGTTTGATGGGAGCCGTCATTGGTATCCTCCTGGGTGTTATCATTGGAAATCTTGTGGGAAGCCTTATGGATACCCCATTTTTCATCCCTTGGAAAATCATTTCCATTGGTATTGTCATCTGTTCTGCTGTAGGAATTACAGCAGGGCTGTATCCTGCGATGAAAGCCTCAAAGCTCGATCCAATCGTTGCCCTGCGCTATGAGTAGTTGAGGTCTTTCCAAGTCAGGACATATTCGTGGCTTGTCATGGTCCTTTCCATTGAACTTTTTTGATCAAGTGGTTATAAACGCGGAGCGCCTTCCAATTGGAAGGCGCTCCGCGTTATACTTTCTTTAAAGTGATTACTTTGGATCAAGTGCGTTTTTGATCCTGTCTGCAACATC